>Ga0255753_1000145_pt1 | contig 85026 bp, 63 predicted proteins | sample 041ome_10_FD_179953 | JGI IMG/M metagenome (GOLD analysis project Ga0255753, IMG submission 179953) | Coastal salt marsh microbial communities from the Groves Creek Marsh, Skidaway Island, Georgia - 041412US metaG (version 2) | ecosystem: Environmental > Aquatic > Marine > Intertidal zone > Salt...
GATGCGCATGCGCAGTGGACGCGCAGTGACGCGGTGCTCGACGACGCGGCTGCGGATGCGGATGTGGATGTGAACGTGGGTGCGATCGCGGTCGCGGTCGCGCGGGCGCGCGCGCGAAAGGGGATGGACGCGCGCGCGACGTCGCGATGGGCGCGGATGCGCGCGAAAGGGGTGGTGGGATTTATGCGTGCGCGCGTGAGTCGATGGGCGCGCGCGGTACGCGGGCGTAGGGTGCGCACGGGGCGCGAATGATGGTGAAGCCCTATCTCGAGTGGATAGAGTGGTTTGAAGCGCGCGCGACGGTCGCGAGAGGCGCGCGCGTTCGCGGATGCGGGATGCGCGTATGTGGGGCGTGGAATGCGTCATGCGTGCGCGTGGGTGTCTGTGCATGTGTGTGTGTGTGACTGACGGTGGTGTGTTTCGTATGCGTAGCGCCGCGCGCCTTTCGGCGTCCAAGGCTGTCGTCGCCGCTCCGGTGATCAGGTGCGAAGGCGCGCGAGCGCGCGTTGATTTGTTTTCGTCGTCGTCGTCGTCGTCGCGTGCGTGGTGTACTATGCGTGTCTCGTGGTTGCGTACTGACGGTGTGTGTGATTTTTTGTTTTGTTTCCGTGTGCAGCTCGCGCAAGGTTTCCGCCAAGGCTGTTCGCGGCGGCGCCGTCAAGGTGAACGCCTCGATGGTTGAAGTCGCGCAAATCGCCAACCAAGGTGCGGAGATTGCGTCCATTGCCACCACGTGCTTTGCGATCACCCTCGTTGGTCTCGCCATTGGCTTCGTTCTCCTTCGCGTCGAGAGCTCCGTGAACGGCGAATAAACGGCGTAAACAAGGGACGATATTATTTCAGCTGGGCGCGCGACTTTGACTTTGGTAGAATGGTCGCCGACGAAGCGGGAGCACGAGCGCCGTGCGTCGATAGCGATTCGTCGGTACATTAGAACAACAACACACGCATATAATACTATTTTATATACGCAATACAACGCATGACACTCTCCACGTGCGTGTCCCGCCGTCCCGGTCAGTTGGTTTCGGATAAACTGTTACGCCCGCGCGCGAGTCTCCTCACTCTCGACCACATGACAGAGGCTGTGTTCTGCCACGATTGCCGCTCCGTGGTCGACGTCGACCCGGGGGCGTTCGCGCGCGCGCCCGCCATCGCGCCGGCGTGCCCGCGATGCGCGGGCGTGTTTCTCGAAGTCTTTGATGCGGGCCAAGACGTCGGCCAGGAGCCTTGGCGCTCGCTCGCTCGCACGATACACGCGCTCTTAGACCCATCGATGCACGCCGGGCAATGGTTGTTCGGACAAGACATCGATTTCACGCAGCTTGACACGCGCAATTTCGATGCGCCCGCGGCGGAAGGGACGTTGGAGGCGCTTCCAGAGTGCGAGTGCGCGCGCGACGGAGACGCGACGTGCTCGGTGTGTTTGACCGACTTTGCGCGCGGGGACAAAGCCAAGGTGCTTCAGTGTGAGCACATGTTTCACGCGCCGTGTTTAGGTGAATGGTTGAAATTGGTACGTGTTGTGTGGTGACATTTTCGTGCGCGTTTGTCGTCTGACTGTGGAATGTTTTCGCGTCGCGCGCAGAGAGACACGTGCCCGGTGTGCCGAGAGCGCGTCGCGGCGCCAGACGCCGAATGATGTGTCTGGACGATTCGTAGCGCGGCGCCACGAGGCGTCCACATAGATACACAATTCGTTTCACTAGTAGTTTGTAGTTTTCACATAGTCGCTCGCTTTGAGTATCGTTCCTCGCGTCGCGCTCGGTGTGCATAAACGCCAATCGCGTTTGATTACAATCTTAGACTCGATTCGGTCGAGTCAAACACTAATTAGGTCCACCTCTCTATACTCGCTCTTATGCCTTCGTGGCTTGGAGCTTGAGAACACGCTTCACAATCTTTTGCTCTTCCACCAAGAACGCGCGGACGATGCGTTCGCGCACGGCGCCGGCGCTCAAAACCCCACCGTACGCCCGAGACACGGACTTCTTGTTCTTGGACATGTGCTTTCTGCTATACTTTTGCGTCGCAACACGCGGAACCTAATGTGGATAAAATAATCATCGTCAGTATCGAATCATGCATCGAGTCTCGCATCGCGTCGCACACATGTGCTTGAAGATGCGACACATGTCGAGCATCGCATCAAAGCCCTAATGACACGTACCCCGTTGATGCGTCCAGCGTCGCCGGACGGAGTTTGCGGCCCCTTCGTGGTCTTCTTGACGTACTGGATGCCAAGACCACCACCCGGGAGTCGCAACTTGCGGATCTTGTTCGATCGCGTCGCGTAGGCGTGTCTGTATCGAGAAAGAAACGCGGGATCGCGGTCAGTCGAGCGCCGTGGCGTCGCGGATCACATGGGGCGCGGAATCGGCGTAGACGAGGCGATGCGACGTCGCGCGCGCATAGAATGCGTTACGAACGATATGTGCCATTGACGTACCGTCGCTTGTAGGTGATTCTAGGAGCCATGATCGCGCTTTGCGTCACTGAAAGACGGATCCCGTGCGATGTGAGGGCGAGGTCAGCGTTGGTAGGGTATAGGGAGGCGCAAGCGTCGCGGCGTCCCGATACGGTCGTACTCTCAATGCCACGACGGTGGATGGCCGCGATGCGATGCGATTAGAATATATAGTGTGTGAATACAATGCGTGAATCGACTAATCGCTATACTCGTGCTCGTTTCTGACGTATCGCGCCGAGCTTTCTGGCCTGAGCCAGAGCTTGACGTCGCACAGCGCCGCGGTGAGGATGCCTTCTTTTGTAAACGCAACTGCGGAGACTGGGTTGTCGTGTAGTTTGTGCGTCATGAGTGGGACTACTCGTGGGACTTCATCTCGGTGCGCGGCTTGGCAGACCATGGCGTCAGGACCAGAAAAGCGCGTCTTGGTCGTCGTCGTCGTCGTCGTCGATTCGGCGGGCGCCACGAAATTGTGCATCAAGTCGTCGTGTTCCGGGTGTGCGATGTCGTCGTCGCCTGGAATGACGACATCCCATATTGCAATTCTGCAATCTTCACCGACAGAGACAAAACGCAACGCTCGACCGTCACCTTGTGCGTTCTGGACGTCGTCGACGCCGATGTCGCAAATCCAACTTCGATGTCCGCCGCACGCCCACGCGATGACTTCACGTTCGTACCATCCCCATATTTCAATCATGTCGCTTTCGCCACCAGCAATGACGTACCGTCCACACAAACTCCACTTTACGGCGTTGAATCCGGCGTAATAAGATTTGAATCCCGCCACGACGGTTGGTCGACAGCCGGCAACGTCTATGATTCGACACATTCCGTCGCCGTTCACGATGGCTAATAGATCACAATCCGGAGCAAACGCCGCAGCGGTGAGCTGCGAACGTCCAAAGTGCCAACGCTCGATTGGATTTGAGTTTGCATTCGTCGCCTGTACCACGCTCAACGCAGAAGGATCGGCAAGCGGGGGAAACGCGCCCTCTGGCGCTCCGTCCCGTCGCGAATCGTATGTAAACAAACTTCCATCCGCGTGAAGGGCAATCCAATCAAACGAGAAATCATCCTCGCGCGCGGTCATCGCCGCCAAATCATCATCCCCCGCGCGATCGTACACATTCCTCACATTCGCTCGATCGCGCCACACGACCGCAGTCACGCGCGACTTCGTGAACTCGCCCTTCGCGTTCCAACGCTCGACGCTCGTCGCCTTCTTATTCTTATCACTCAAATTCGTCCCCAAATCAATCGCATGCACCTCACCATTCGCCAACCCAACGAGTAAATCATATCTATCCCCAAGTCTCTTCGCTCGCCACGCGAACGTCGTCACCGCGATGCCATTGAATGAAATCTTCTTCACCGCCTTGTCCTTCGCGCTCGCCTTGTAGCTCACGCACACCACGCAATCGCCCACGTTCACCAACACATACGGCACCCTATCCACAACCGCGAGCGCCAGTCGACGGCGATGACGCGCGTCGTACTCTGCGCGTCGAGTGACGCCGATCGACCCAGACGTGCTCATGTACGACGTCGACGCGGTGCGCCACGTCTTGCCCAAATTATACCGACCTTCGGGCGTCTTGAAGCAGTCGCGCAGCCTCGACGCGGCGGCGGACGACGGCGTCGGCGTCGGCGTCGACACCGCGATGTCGTCGCGTTCGTCGTCATCGAGCACGAGCACGTCGTCGAGCGATCGACGACGGGGCGACGGCGACGAGGGCATGCGTGGGGCGTTGTGGCGCAGCAGTGCGCGACGCTCGAGCGTCGTCGTCGGCGCGAGGTGTGCGTCGCGCGCGAGTGCGCGCGGGATGGGAACGACGCGCGTGACGCGTGGTACGGTGGCGGCGGCGACGGCGGCGGCGGCGGTGCGCGCGACGGCGAAGCGCAGGCGCGGTGGCGTCGGCGTTGAGAGCGAAACTGTTGCGACGATGAGGCGTGAAGATGACGACGATGACGACGATGAGAACCCGTCGAATAGTACACAGAGCGACGACGATGATGACATCGTCGACGATGATGCGGCGACGGATTCGGGCGCGGCGCCGTCATCGTCGACGTCTGCGCGCGGCCGGCGCGAGAGAGCGGAGACTTCAAAGCATAAGCCATTCGGCGGGAAACGCGCCACGCGTCTCCCTGACGCCGACGACATCGCGTTCGCCTATGCGAGTTTTGATGTGAAAACGCGTGGATTCTTTAGCGCGCGGGATATCCGTCGCGTCGCGGATGCGAATGGGTTCGCAGATTGGACCGACGACGACGTGAGGCGGATGTCGGCGGCGTTCAAGCCGAAGCGCGTGCGCGACGCCATGAGCGCTGACGATCCCACAATGTTCAAGTTAACTCGGGATGAATTTAGCGATGTCGTTCGTCGAAGCGGCGCGCGCGTAGGTGATTGATTAGGATGTAGAATTGTTGTAAATGTGCCGTAGCCGAGGCGTCAACGAAAAGAGGATAGACTGCTCCCCGCGCGATTCCGATCCCCACACTCACGCGCGCGCGATGTCGTACGCGCGTTCGCGCGTTATGAAGCTCGCGAACGGGCCTTTGGGTGCGTTCGCCGCGTTGGCGTTGATTGTGGCGTGCGCGACGGGCGTGAGCGCGGCGCGTTCGGGCGGCATGCTCGATCGCCCTGGTTCGGCGCACGGCGGCGTGGGCGTCGATGGCGTGCCCGATGGCGATGGTGGCTTCAACGATGGGTTCATGGCATCTCTTGGAATGGTGCTCGTGTCCGAACTCGGGGATGAAACGTTCATTATTGCGGCTATCATGGCGATGCGCAACTCGCGCACCACGGTGCTCGCCGGCGGTTTAAGCGCGTTGACCATCATGACGGTTTTATCCGTCATGCTCGGCTTAGTGGTGCCGCAGTTGATCAGTAAAGAAACTGTGAGCAAGGCGGCGTTCGTTCTTTACACGTTTTTCGGCTGTCGATTGATGTACTTGGCGTACAAGAGCGAGGGTTCGAGCGAAATGACGAGCGAGTTGGAGGAGGTTGAGGAGAAATTAAAAGATAAGGGCGCGTCCGTGGCGTCTCGCACTCGTTTGACGCGCATATTGGCGCGCGTATCATCGCCTGTGTTTATTGAGGCTTTTGTTTTGATCTTTTTGGCGGAGTGGGGTGACAGAAGTCAAATCACGACGATTGCGTTGGCGACGCACAAGAACCCATACGGCGTCGCCATCGGAGGTATCTTGGGCCATACCTTTTGCACGTCGCTCGCGGTACTCGGTGGTAGAATTTTGGCGTTGAAGATTTCACCAAAGTGGGTGTCTTTTGTCGGTGGGATTTTGTTCTTTTGCTTTGCTTTGCACGCCTTGTTTTACGGGGCGTACGGCACGGATGCGTTGTGAGTAAGGTAGCTCTAATGAAGACTGTTGTGGATAGAATATTATCAATTCGCTAAAATTAACTCAACATAATATTGCGGGCGTGTGGGGGTTTTCTGTGCGTGTGTGTTCGACTTAAGCTCGATCGCGCTCATCCTTGTTCTTCGTCATCTCTTCGATCATCTTCGTCATCGCCGCAACCATCTCGAGGTTGATTTGATACTCCTCCTTTAACTCATCCGATGCGTCGGGCTTTTCATACTCCTCCTTCAAGATGGAAACCATGTACTCATACTCTTCCATAGTAAACAAAATCGCCGCCTCGGCGACCGCGGCGGTGGCCAATAAGCTTTGTCGCTTCAACGCCGGCGGCAAGTTGTGAAACTTATTGTACGCGTTCGCCACTCGGCTCCAGTCCCCATCAATCATACACTCCGCGAGCATTCTCAAGTGCACATCAATAATAGTACTGCACGTCGTCAAATCTCCTTCGTACACTTGCGTGTACACCTCCACTACGCTTAATTCGTTCACCGCTTCGTACGTCGTCGACGCGCCCAAGAGCGCGACGGCTTTGAAGCGCGCGTTCACCGACTCATCCCCGATGTTCGACGCACACGCCGCGATCAACTTCGTCTCCAACGCAGTCCAGCCCTGCACGTCATCGTGTTCGATGATCGGCGCCGGCGCGTCGGGGAATTGGCGCAGCGCCGCGGGCGGCGCTTTCGTTTGCGCGCTCTCGCCCGTGGCGCTCGCGCGAGGGACCACCGCGGCGCTGCGGCGCATCGCGGGCGACGCCGCGCGCGCGGGCGCGATGCGCGCGCGAGATGACGGCGAGGACGACGTGAATGCGAACGCGTTCGCGTGCGCGGCGGCGGAGGACATGCGTTCGGTGCGACGCGGGCGAGGCGTCGACGAATACCGCGCGAAGTGGATAGGAGTCGTGACGTCACTGGAGGACAGGCGACGCGGCGCCGCGCGACCGAAAGGGGCGAGACGATTCGCACGCGATGGCGATGGCGGTCGGTAGTGGAAGCGCACGGCGCGTGCGATGGTGGCGATGATGTGTCACGCGCCGCGCGCGCGTTCCGGGACGATGTGTGCGTAGAATGGCTAGAATTACAAGCGCGAATGCGAGGCGGGCGCGGCTCATTTGGGATCGAATTTCGGCTGCCAAACATTCTTAAACCAATCCATGGTTTTCACCCAGGCTTCGTCTTGAGTGTACACTGGCTCGTAGCCGAGATCTTTGCGCGCTGCTTCGATGTTGAAGTAGCGATTGATCAAGAGCATGCGAACGCTGAATGGCGTGAGCTTGAACTTTTTCCCGAGCACGTAGCCGACGCCGTCGCAGACGTACGCCAAAGGCATCATAAACGACCATCCGGGCAAACTGAACTTTTTCTTCAGCGACGGATACCCGAGATCGACGAATGCGCGATCGATCATGTCCCATAACTTCACCGGCTCGCCATCGGTGCAGATGTAAAAGTTTCCGAGCGCCGGCGAATCCTTGTACAACGCGCGCTCGCCCAAAATCAACCCGTGGCAATAGTTATCCACGTAACAAATGCTACATTTGTTTTGCCCGTCGCCAAAAATGCGCAATTTCTTACGCGCCATTAAGAAGTTATGCAAGAATAACATATCTCTAGGTCCGTACACTTGATGCGGAGCGACGGCGACGGTGAAAAACGTCTCGTTGTCGCACGCCGCCATCATCGCCTTCTCCCCTTTCGCCTTACTCTCCGCATACTCTTGCAAGAACACCTTGGGGAAATCAAGTTCGCTCTCACGTTTACCGTTGATGTCATTCCCGTCGAATCTCGTCGACGGCGAGCTCGACATGACGCACTTGGCGATGCCGTGCATCTTGCACGCGTTGATCACGTTCAACGTCCCGATGTGGTTCACCGCGTCGTACATTTCGCGCTTGTGATACGGTCCGACGAGCGCAGCAATGTGCCACACGCAGTCCGCACCCTTACACGCCTCGTTGACGTCGTCTTGGGAGGTCAAATCGCCTTGGAACCACACGATGCGCGAGTCATCTGTCGCGTCTTCTGGCTTCGGAGCGATGTCGAACGCCACCACGCGCTCGGCACCGCGCTCGACGAGCATCTCGACGAGTCTACGGCCGACGAAGCCCATGCCACCGGTGACAACGCATGTTTTGGGTACGGGCGGGAATGTTTTGGGCGCCATTGTGTGAGGAGCTTGCTCGCGCCGCGTTCTCTTGGAGCGACGTTCTCGAGCCGCGAACGCGAGAGCTCAAGTGACGCGTCTATAATGTGCTAAACTAGTGTATATGTAATAAACGCTAATGAATGATTCTATCCCGAGCTACGTGGGGAGTTCTACGACGTCGCATCCGAGCCGACGCCGTAGTCGACGACGGAGCGCGTATCCGCGCGAGCCTCCGCTCGCGCCATCCTCAACCGACTCTTCAATTCAAGAGCGAATACGCTTTTGAGATCCTGATCGCGTGTATTTAAGATGTATTCGTCCAAACCTCCCGCCTTATCTATGCATCGTAACGCGTGCGTCGTCACGCGCATCGGGATCATCTCGTCCAACAACTCGCTATACACGCGCTTCTTTTGTGCGTTGGGTAACCATTTACGGCGCGTCCTACGCGATTCAAAGATAAACGAGACACATGGTCAGTGCGCGCACACTGTGATATATCGATTTCGGGTGCGCGATGTTCGACGGCTTCGATGAGACGATGAGATGAACGTACTTGTTTCCACCGTCTTCGCTCACGTTGTTTCCAAACTTGATGTGTTTCCCAGCGAAAAGACCGCGTCTAGCCTTGCCTTGGACAACTTTGCGCAGCGCACGCGATACGGCGGGTGTGTATGGGATCGACATGACGTTTTGGCGCGACGCTCGTCGAGTGCGTGCGTCGGCGTTGAGCGTCTAGCAGTGAGGCCTAGCACGCGAGCGGGGGAATGGGTTTTTGCTTGCGAGCCTTACAAATTTACATTCGTCAATGAATGGCACGCGTGTGTGTGCGTGCGCGTGTGTACTACGGGACTATGAACACTACGTGGTCGATATGATGCTTTCAGTCTATTCTGAATGCACGTCCGACATCTCGTGGCGAAATGGGCACTGGAGGCCGGCGCTGCAATAGCCGGTGTTGAAATCGACGCATATTGCTGAAGATTTCTTAACAGGTCGTGGACTTGTTCGCGCCGTTCCCTGCAACGAGCCATGCGCATCCGGCGGTCGTGGACGTTTGTTTGTCGAAAGCGGCGGCGGCAGCGCACTGCGTACATCGCTCATTCTACGAGCTGATGAATCGTGTCTGTATGGGCACAGCGGCCAGTTGTTGCATTTACCGGACTGAAAGAAGGTACATGGGTGGTTCGCTTTCGCCGCCGCGAGCGACGCAGATACATCGTGTCTAAATTGACATTTTGGTCCACTTTTGCATTTACCCGACTGGAAGAAAACGCAGACAGCTTGCGATGATTTGATCTTTTCACGCTTCGAAGTCGAACGCGAGGTGGTTTTTTTGGCGCGCGGCGGCGTAACGTTTGCTGCCGCGGGGAGTTCCAACCGAGCCAGCACGTTACTTTGAGCGCTCGGCGACGGAGTAGACGCCGTAGTATGCTTACCCAGACGAGGCGCAAATTGCGGAGACGTCACGCCTGGAATCTTGAGATCGACTGTTGGAAAGAGCGAGGTGGATGAACTGCTTTCACCGTACACTGGAGGAGGCGGAACGCTTTGCAAATGGATCGATCCGTTCGATTTAGTCCCCATAGATGAGGACATAGGTGGCGGCGGGACCTCTGACATGAAGAACTCACCTTCCTCTAATTGACGAACCGGTTCTTTCTTTTCAACTTTCACTTTCTCCGTCGCCTTCGATGTGCTCTGCTTTGTCTTCATTTCTTCCAGCGCTTTCATGTGTACGGTGGATTGCAAATGCATTTTCTGAGCGTTCGCTTTGTTCGCCTTATCCCCACTACCCCCAACTACCCAGCGGATCTCGCCGCCACACTTTTTGCACTTCATTGAGTCCATAGGGCGGCCCGCTTTGCTCGCTGGAGCCGCTGGTGCTGGTGGCACGGCGCTGAACTGCCGAGGCTCGCGTTCTAGACGAGTCTCAATGCTCTCTTTTCCCCTTGCAGCCGGCTTTTGTGTCCCGACTCTATTAACCATTGCAGCGCCTTGCAACATTGCATGGGCTTCACGCTGAGATATATCGCGGTGGAAAGGTAAGTTGAGACGGACTAATGCGGACACTTGTTCACCGGTCGCGCGTTGCAGAGGATCGATCGCGTACGCCTCCTCTCCAGCCTTGATCAACGTCGCTCCCACCAATTTGAGTAAATGCGTGTTGTCACTCATCACGCTTGACATCTCCCTTTCAAGTGTGTTACGAACGAGCCGAATAGTGTTTTCGTCACGTGCTGCGTATGCCTCAATCACGACAAACGGCATAAATTGTACGCGTCTCAGCGTCGTATCTGGTCCGCTCGGGAAGTGAGACATTCGATTGTCATAAACTGTGCGCGACTTCTTTTGAAGAGCTGTCGGTATACATCGCCGGAACAGCGAATCAATAGAACAGTATTCTGCTAAAATATTCGCAAATCCTTGAATCGCTGACCATAGATATTGCGCATCAGATGTTGTGTTATCGTGCGACATGGTTGTCAGCTCGTTCGCGACGTGACGACGCAAATCACTCATGGGACCAACAATATGTTTACTATGCATCATAACCTTTGTATCATTTTCCTGAAGCTTGATAAACGCTTCGACAAGTCGTCGACACTTGAACGCCTTATCCTCCAAAGTGCTATCGCTACCACCCGCGGACGCCGCCGTGCCTCGCGCGCGGTCGAGCGTCTGCGTGAGCGCTCTCAACGAAGTAATGGCATTTAACCCATCAAAGTCTCGCATAGCATCCGGTATCTTTGCAGAAATAGCAACAGTTATTGCATCAATATCGCGAACCAAGCTTTGAGGAATATTCTTTGCCATTTCCGATCGCTCATCCAACCTCCGAGCCAAGTTTCTCGCGTGCGCCGTGAGCTTACCATACAGTGTTTCTTCGGGCATCCTCAGCCACGAGGGACAAAGCTCGTGCGCGGAATCCACACTATCTACCGCCGCCTGCAATCGCTCTTCATCACGATTCGCTTGCCCACATTCTCGAAACGCGCGAACGACACAATCGAGCAACGATTGCAACCGATGCTGCGACTCTCCGTCGCCGACGCGGCGCGCCTGATGTTCTCGCATCGCTGCCGCGCCCTCATCATGCTGCAGCCCGCGCGCGAGTAGATATGAAAAGTTCGCAGTGTCAACGGCGACGGGTTTATCTTCACCCGCGCCGGCGTCGTTCACCACAGCCACCGTCGCCGTGTTCCCAGGCGCATTCGCGTCGGCATCTGCGTTGACCACCACATCGTCGTCATCATCGCTCTCATACGGCATCGCGGCGCGCGACGATCACCCTTCGTCGAAGTTCGCGTCGAACGCGATCGTTTGTGCGCGTCGTCGTCGTCGTCGATCGTCGTCGTCGTCGACGACAGACGACGACGCGCGCGCGCGCGCGTGGGACGCGCATCGATGCGAAAAAACACACACACAAAACAATACACATAGACATCGCATACCCACACTACGGCCCACCACGCCACACACGCGCGTCATATCCCACTCCACACATTCACACGACCCACACATACCGCACACACATAGGTTCATACGATAATACGGTCCGAATATCTACGCGATAAATACCACTGAATACTGGAACAGCGCTTTTCTACGCGATAAATACCACTGAATACTGGAACAGCGCTTTTCGCGCACGGATCTCGGCGAAAAGCGCTTTTTCCGCGAAAGACCTTTTCCCTACGGGACGACGACGACGACGACGCAGTCCACGGCGCGACGCGCCTCGGCTGACGACCGTGCCGCCGATCGACGCGTCGCGTGTCCTTTCGTGCGTCGTCTTTTGCCGTCCTTCGCCGCCGCCGCCCGATCGAACCATGCACGAGCTCACGCCGCCCCCGGCGCACGACGTCCTCGTGGGATTCCGCACGACCGCGGGTGCCGACGACGCGTCAGCGCCGCGCCGCGCGACCGCGACGCACGACGACGACGCGCGCGGCGCGAACGCGGGCATGGATAAACGCCTCACGCGACAATCGTCCGATAGCTCGCAATCGAGCTTCGTGTGCGATGATGTACGCGTCGTCGATCGCCCCGACGACGCGGTTTCAGTGGACCAGCCGCGCGGCGGCACCATCGCGAGCGCAGGGTCGCTCGGGTCGGTGCTCGGCGCGAGCGCCGAGCGACGTCAACGCGGGCTCACCGCCGCGCTCATGGAAGGCAACGCACGCGACGGGAGGTTGTCGTCGCAGCATTCGAGCGATAGCGACCAGGACGCGTTCGGCACCGGCGATCACGCGCGCGCGAAAAGCGCGGTGCATGGCGCGTTCGAACCCCCAGTCATGGTGCGCGCCAATCGCGCGTCGGTGATGACGGCGCGCGACGTGAACGATGCGCGGTGGACGATCGAACGCGAGGAAAGAGATTTTGATCAGCGCGTGGATGAGTTGTTTCACGGCGATGCGTTGCTCGAGGCGCGGTCGTGCCCGATCGACATTCCATGCGCCAAGCGCGCGCATTGGAAAACGTACGTCGTCGTCGTCGTCGAGCGCGTGTTGCCCCGTAGTGTGCGCGAATGTGCGCGATGTGCGTGTGTTTATCGTCGCGAGTGGTCCGTGTTTGATCCATTGGGAGTGATCACGTACTTTACGTGGACGAGAGACACCCGGGGTGTGTTGCGATCGGTCGGTCGGTCGTATGAGTAAACAGTATATGTTGACTGACGCTGTGTTTGTTCTTTCTCCTCCAGGACGCCGACGCACCGCGTCCACGCTCGACGTTGAGCTAAATATCTGATGTTTTTGTATGTTCGCGGGATGCCGTCGGTAGGTGCGCGTGGTGGTTTGTGTACGTATAATAACGTACACACGATCACGAACGCGCGGACACCATCAATTTTACCCACCGACAGTGGCACCCGCGGATGATGTATATTTTGAACATTGAACAACCGTATTAACCACGAGACGAGCGACGTTCGGCTGTTTCTTACGCGAAGCGCGCGTGTTGTACCCAATTATTCAACGCGTTTCGCGACGGCTGACGACGTGGCGTCTCAATGTACACAATGCCTCTTATTCATTCTTTCACGCGCGTCTGTGTTGTATCACCTCCAGACATTGCTTGTTCCATGTGTAATTTCCATTCCTTTTCTCTGGTTAAATTTACAAACAAAGCGCGGTGCGCACTCTAGTTCGTCATCGCTGTTGTCGGACATCTAAGGCGTTGGTATAGCGAGGAGTATCGGTCCTACGCGTTCGGTGAATAAATCGCACAATGAATTGGAGAGCTCGCACGACGAGCCTTCACAGCGTATGAGTTCGGTGAATAGTGAGTACACAGCGGGTAAGTGCGTTTTGAAGTCATCTTGCGAAAGCGCGCGCACGGCGTCGAGCGCGTCGACGCAAACCTGCGCGCGCACGCGAGCATCTTCGCGAAGATCCGCGCCTGTTTGTATTTTGAACAATGTCAAGTAATTGTTCATCGCCGCTTGGGACACGCGAATGAGCTGAGGCGTGCGTTCGGACGTATCTTCTTGTAGACGCGCGAGCGCGCGCAACGCGATGGACGCCGAGCCTACTTCAAGCGCCAACGCAAACGGCTTGGCTTCTCGCACGATTTGCGGGATATCGCTCGTACTGATATCGCGCATCGTAAATGGCGACTCGGCAACGCGCGCGTACACGCTCTCGAGTGTGTCGAGTAAGATGTACAGCGTGTCGGCGTTGAAGTGCTCTCTCGCTGAAGCATGCTCGGTGGATAAATCTCTCGCCGCGGACACCAGCAAAAGTTGTGTCTTTATGCGTATCAAACACGCATTCGCCGCAGTTTGGTCTTCGCCGATGTTCCCATCGAATACGCTAAAATCTGGCGATGTGGCCTCAAATGCACCCTTCAGGGCATCCATGCACAACGCCCATTCTTTCGCTCGCATCGCCACGGCTCCGTGCACGAGCAAGCGCTTAAACGCGATAACTCCACATGCCGCGAGTTGTTCATGCGCTCGAGACGTCAAACCGCGAAGCAAACCCAACAGCTCAGGCATTACGCCCGCTTCGACGATTGGCTCGTGGAATTGAACGGCAAGATCGACGACAAGCTCAAGACAGCGTGTGCACGTGCCGTAGAGCCAGTCGTCGATGTCCGCCACAGCGGGCGCGTCGTTCTCGTCGCCACCCGTACGACGCTCTGGCGCTATGTCCGCGCGGACGTGATCGAAGATCGGGAACAAAATTCGGTCATACACTCGCTTCCAGAACCCGGACGCAAATGAGCCACCATGGAACTTCAAGGTATCGAAGAGCACTTCAAGCGCTGACGTACGAATTTCCGACCTCGGATCAAATGTGAGTTCAGATAACCCCGCAAGTAATGGAAACCAGAAGTACGTATGCGCGTCAGCATCGGTGAAACACGTCGTCGCTACCGTAGTTTTTGTCGGTGTGGACTCTACGACGCCATCCGTGGCGAGTTGCTTTTCTGTCGCTGCGGTTTCCTCCAAATCCCCGAGCGCGCCTTCCGCGAGTTTGAGCGCGCAAAAACGCAAAAACGCCAACGCATTGAGACACACCTCGGATCCAGCTTCGGAGTTTGTAAATGCCACTAGGCAGTTCACGCAATCCGTAAAGGCCACGGTATCGGTCTCGATGATGTAATGGAAGTGCTCACGAATGATTCTCTCTATAGTCTGAAATGCGAGCACAACTATTTGACTCTTTTCATCCGCCGCCGCCGTGGTGAACACCATAAACATTGACTTCCATCCAGACTTGATGTGCTCGACTCGAGCTTGGACCATTTGAGACACGCACCGTATAATGAGTTCGCGAATTTCAACGTCAGGAGACTGGCGCATGACCACTACAAATGGTCGCAAGAACTCATTCTGAAATGAATAATTTGACAATTCCGTTCGGCTCAAAAACTTCATCGCCAATTGGCGAAGAGAGTCTACCACTGTCATGGAAATGTGCAAGTTTGGTGAGCAACCAACGGTGACGAAGAAATCACTCAACACCTGCCATACACGCGCCCATATGAAACGAATGCGGTCCATGTTGAACGACGCTACTTCGACAATCTTGCCGAGAGCGTATACACGCGGATGCTTTGACGAGGTTTCGTCGATGGCGAGTTCGCACAAGCTTCGTACAAAATCAACAATCGCATCGCCATTCAAGTTCACACTCGCGTGAAAGATGTGGCCAATCTCATCTGGAGTAAGCTGTTGTAAAAGTGCGCGGTCCGGGGGTATCAACTCTTCATAAACCTCAGATTGATCGTTTGCCGCTTCGTTTGCCGCCTCAATGACCCCACTCGCGTCGTCACCGCGCGCGGCCAGTGAGCTCTTCATCGACCGAGCTCCGCCAGAGCTTGAACGTCTAAACAATCTAGGTCGAGAGTTGTGTGTTTGCTCTTCAGTAGCGTAGCTCGCATCGATAAACAATGAACTGTCGTCGAATCCGTTGGCCAACGAGTACACGTGCTCGTAACGACTGACGCACGATAATATCAACGTCCACACTCGACCGAAGTCATTACCGTTATCGACTGATACTCTGATGAGCGTTTTCATCGCCATAACATTCTTTGAGCGCATCATTTGCGGGTTGTGCAAGAATGTCAAGCGCGAAAGCGGGGTGATGAAAGTGCTTCGCGTTTCATGCATGCCGAGTAAAGTCGTGAGATTGATCGCTCGGCGAAAGCCTTCCAAGCAGTTGGACACAACCGCGACGCTTTCGCTGTCTTCGAAAGCCTTGCAAAGTACGGACAAAATCGGATTCGATATCACTTCTAGCATTGGCTTCGCGCAACCAGCTTCACTGACGACTAGGAAACCCTTTGTCGTTGCCGCTCTGGCTCGAACTTGATCAATAAGTTCAGAGGTGTCAATCTGAAGTAACTCCTCTTCACGTTTACCAGACATCAAAGAAAACAGCACATCCATGCCAAGTCGGTGCGACAAATTACTCTTGTCTTTCTTTTCCATGGTACTTAGCGCCGCGTCTACGGGCGCCTTCATCTTAATTTCATTGTTGACAATTCTGTCGTACAAGTCTTCCAAGATCTCCTTGGGAAGATCCTGACCATCATCAATGCCACGATTATTACGAATGAAGCCCTCCTTGGTCATTTTATTCTTTACCTGTGGGTTATGAGCATCGGTGTTTAACATGATCACCGAAAACGCAAGCACGTACGCGGTATCGGCGCTTTTGTACACAGTCGGATTCAACTTGTGGTAGCGCTCCGCAAACTTTTCCATCAAGCGGTCGATTTTCTGCGACTCGCCTGGCAATCTGAAGCCTTCTAAAAATTTGCGAATCGCGTCATCAAGTGTAAGCGACGTAAAGTCGAGCGCGTCGACGTAAGCATGCATCACGGCCAACATCGGCTCGTCACGCTCACCCAAATAATCGCCCACGACTGTCTTGTCTAAACCAGGAGTAGTTCGCAAGAATTCAGCAATCTCCTCGTGAGATTTGCCGAGACGTCCTATCGACTGCAAAAACTCCAAGCCTTTCTTCGCTTTCTTGTTAAACAATGCAATGCCTTCCTGAAACTCTTGTTTATCAGCCTTGAGCTTGGCAATGCTGTCACCCAAATTTGATTCCGCCGAAGCGCTCGTCTTCAACGGCGTAGCAAAGCCAGTATCTGCTTCATCCTCGGCGTTATCGTTGGTACCACTAGTACTAGGGCCTTGGTCCAAGTTTGTTTCTACCCAAGCGTTCATGGACGCAAGCATCGCTGTCAAACATTCGAGCGCCTCAATTTTAAGCATAGATTCCCGAGCCGCCTCAGGTCCACTCACATGGCCGATATCCACGCCTTGAGCGATGCGCACTAACGATGAAACGTAACGTTCAAAGACGTTTTGCCCGTCTAAATCGCAGTCAAAATTGACAAACAAGTCAACCAATAGCTGCGCATCGGTGCACAAGACTTGGAAGCCTTTGACGAGTGTGGCGCGTTGGTTATATGCAATCAAAGGCTCGCCATCTTGCAGCTCGAGCGGTTTGAGCAACAACATTGGAAAGAAGAAACCTATTTCTGCCTTCAAGTACGAGCGATATCTCGTCAACAGTGTCAAAAAGATTGAACACGATAGTTGGTACGCTTCTGCGACGTTTGGTGTCGCGTTACTCACGATGGCGTCGCACAGGTACTCACGGACGACGTTTGTGAATCGCGCGCTAGATGAAAACGCATCACCAGCATTTTCTATGATAATTTTCAGCAATTGAAGCGACAAAATCTTGCTGCGCACTAACGCAGTGCCATTTATTTCAGTGTTTGGCTTTTTCGCGAGCTTGCACAGCGATCTAAATACCAAGTAAGCATCCGTTTCGAGCTGCGAAGACGTCGCATCCGAATCTTTATCGACACCTGGCGAAAAAGTGTCGAGTGCACCCGCGAGTCCACGCGTCGGCGTCATCGGCGCAGTGTCGTTGTCAAACTCACTTTGCGTGATTTCATCTTCTACTGCGTCGGTTTTGACGACAGCATCCGGGTCAGCGAAGTAGTTGAACGAGCCGACAGAGTTGATATCCACCGAAACTTTGTTCACAAAGGATTGCACAAAGTTTGACATCGTCGAAGTACCGTCGAAATCTTCGTCGGTTCCAATCGGTCGGAGCAAATCCGCAACGACGATTGTCGGAGCCGAAGCGTGCGGGTCATCAGCTTCCAGGCGATGAAACACATTTGTCAACATTTGCGTCAACGTCGCCTTCGCGGTGTTCTGATTCACCTCTGATTTGCTTGACAAGTACACGTTGTAGCACGTGCGCACCGCTCGCAGCAATGCGCGATCGTGCACTTCAAACGTCCGGCTACTTACGGCTGTGAGCAAGGTTTGCAAGACTTGGAGCTCGACGCTTTCATCGCGAGTCTCCGCCGCCGCGCAGATCGTGTCAATAATTTCTCTCGCATGATTCTTCGCCGACGTCGAAGGCGAGTCAACACGTCCGTCATCACTCTCTAACTCATTCGCACTCAACGTTCGCGCGAGAGCCCCATCATTGTCTGCGGCGACTTCAGACGCGCTCGTTTCAGATTCAGAAGCTCGCGGTTGTTTTACCGCAGGCGAACGCGCGTCTTCGATTGGCTCGCTCTCACCTCCAGCACTCCCAACTATGAGCCCGCGCGCAATCAAATGCTGAAACGCACTCATCGTCGACGCAATCACGACCGCCGAACCGCTCTCTGCTGCCGCGCGCAGCGGCGGAAGCACCGCGTCTACTTGCGCTTCGCGCAACGCCGCCGTCGCGCGCCCACCCTCCATCGCCGTCGATGACGCCCCGGGTGCGGTCCCGAGCGTATCGAACGTGCCATCCGCGATCGATGCCTTCAGTTGCGCGATGGCATCCACGAGCTCGACGTGGCGTTTCGGTTTCGTCGCGCACGCGGTGCAGATTCTATCCAGCGTAAACTCTAACGTTTCATACGCGCCCGACGCCATCGCACACGCCGCGTGCGCACGAACGCGATCGACCGACGACAAGGATGGCGAGGATGAAGCCGCGAGCGCGTGTTTCGTGCTTCCGAGCTCGACGCTGACGCCGACGCGCGCGTGAGATGTGCGCGGAGCGCGTTCTGACGCCTGAAAGTGAGCGCCATAGAACGTTAATCCAAACCTCACTTTCGCTCGCGCCATGTCGACGCCTGCGCCGTCCACGCCGCCACCGAGCGCGGCGCCAAGTGCAGGCACGCGCACGAAGCTCCTCTTCACCGTGATTAACGCCGACGACGTGCCGGTGTACGCCGTTGACTTGGCGAACACGTGGAGCGAGGCTCGTGGCATCGAAGCGGTGCGTCTCGACGTCGACCCTGATGCGTCTCGGTGACTGACGACGGCGCGGTTTTCGTTCGCATCGCAGGTCGTGCGCGAACTTTCGATTGATGACGCATCGTGCGCGACCACGGAGCGCGACGACTACGTGTTCGAGCTCATCGCTCGCGGAGCTTTAGATTTTGTGGATGAACGCGCGTGGGACTCCAACGCCGCGTACTTGAAAGTCGTAGACCGCTTTAATGACGTGAATGTCTACGCCTACGTCACGTCTACGAGGGTCAAGTTTGTATTGTGCGCGGAAATACGCGCGGACGAACCCATGCGTGCGTTTTTTGCGGATGTACACGAGGGGTATTGCGTGGCGATGATGAATCCAATGCGGGACGAGGACGCGCCGTTAGATACGAGTGAAGTTTTCCAGCGCGCCGTGCGCGCGGCGGCGCGGAAACGCCTTGGGGTTGTATAGAAACCTCCCGAAATAATAGTATTTGGACGGACTTGGCGCGATGCGGGTCACGCGTGAACGAGAGTACCGGTAGCTAGCAACTGTAGTCTAATAGAACGTAGAAGTCGGTTGGCGGATTAATCGCCACTCTTTCGCGCGTCACCATGTTTGCGTCCACGCGGGCACCGTCCCCAATGTTCACGCGCGCGACGCATGTGTCGCTAACGTCCTGCTCGTCGTCCTCACGCCGCGTGCGACGCACGGGTGTCACGCGCTGCGAAACAGCTGGCAGCGTTCGACGCGAAGTGCTCAAGCGTGAAGAGCGCACGAAACTCGATCCTTCGTCGGATTTAGACTTTTACGCCCAACCTCGGTTCGTGACGCACGTCGATAACGACTTCTTAGCGCAAGTCACCGAGCTCTACCGTCAGCGCATTCCGGCGAACAGCAAAGTGCTTGATCTGTGCTCGTCCTGGGTGTCGCACCTCCCGCGCGAGGTCGAGTACGCCAAGGTGTACGGCCACGGCATGAATGCCACGGAACTCGGGCGTAACGATAGACTCGACAATTTTTTCGTGCGCGACTTCAACAAGGATCCACGAATCGCGCTGGAAAGCAACTCGGTAGATGCCGTCGTGTGCTGCGTCAGCGTTCAATATTTGCAACGCGCAGAAGAGGTGTTCGCGGAGATTTTCAGAGTGCTCAAACCGGGTGGTGTGGTGATCATCACGTTTAGCAATCGATTGTTTTATTCCAAGGCGATCCAAGCGTGGAGAGACGCGACCGGGTACGCTCGCGTGCAGTTGGTCAAGTCTTATTTCTCGGCCATCGCCGGCTTCACCGCGCCAGAGGTGATCACCGACATGGGCGCGCAGGACGACAGTATACTTGGTAAGATTCGTCGATTCTTCCAGCGCAGCTCGAGCGATCCGTTTTACGCCGTCGTAGCGTATGCCAATTACAAGCCTGTGTATGAACAAGGTGACTGTCGCCGCATGTCCATCGACGACGACGAGTGTATCGCTTAAATCCAAGCACAACGCAGCTCGTTCGTTTCGTCATTACATGACCATCTAGTTTTTGCTGCTGTACTTTTATAATTATCACGCCAGCATACGCCTACACGTCAAAAATCTCAAAAATCAAAAAGAACTTCTGCGCTCGGTTTATCCTCGCTAACTGTCGGAGACGCGACATCACACCTGCGCACGCTCGCGACATCACACCTGCGCACGCTCGCGGCATAAGACATGCACTCGCTCAGTGCGGGCGCATTGTGTGCGCTCGTCGTCTTTGCATCGCTTGCGTCGCTCGCGAGCGCGCAATCCGACGCGCTACCGAGCGTGGATCCGCGCGCGTATACGAAATGCGCCCCGCGCGAGGCTCCAGAGCTCGAAAGATGTACATACGTGCGCGAGAACCCCATGTGCGGGCGCGACGAGGCGTTTGTGCCATACCTGGAAACATTCTACTGCGGCATGGGCCAAGACGCGTTGACGAGCGGCGTCTTCGCCGCGGTGTGCGTCGGGGCGTTCTTTTTCACGTTGGCCACGGTGGCGGAACGATTCTTCGTTCCGGCGCTGAACAACATCTCGCGCGCGCTTCGTCTTCCGGCAGACGTTGCGGGAGCGACGTTATTGTCTTTCGGTAACGGCGCGCCGGATATTTTCGCGCAGATTGCGGCGCTGAGTCACAGAGATGTTGGGGAAAGTGTTGCATTGGCGGTGGGCGCCGTGACGGGCGCGGGGACGTTTATTACGTCCTTCGTGTTTCCATGCGTGGTTTTATTCGCACTGGCGCGCACGGATTTGAGTTCGAGTGGCGTTGGGTTCATCAAGGTGGATAAGTGGAGCTTTGCGCGGGATTCTTGGTTCTATGCGATTTCAAGCGCCGCCGCGTTGTGTTTTTTCATCGACGGCACCGTCGAAGCGTGGGAAGCCACGGTATTGTTTGCGTTTTACATTGTATATTTAATCGTGCTTTTAGCCCCAGGAAGGATCAGAACGGTACTGAGGCGCACACGAGATCAATTAGTACTGAGCGATTCTGATGAATCGGAAGATGAATGGTCTGACGACGACGAAGAAGACGCGCTCGAGCCGATGTTGGAGGGCGAACGCGCAGAAGGAGAAGACGAAGAGGCGGGTGCTGATGATGAAGATAGCGCCACGGAATCAGATATCGATGACATCGAAAACGTTCCAATCGTTCGCGCGGTCTTTCATAACGCAAAGTTGATGATGAAGAACATTGAAAAGGCGCTTGTCGCCGTCTTGCGGTTGACCATGCCTGAACTTGGGCCGAGCGCACGTGTGACGAAATGGCAAGCTCGTATATTGCCAATCACCGCTCCTTTGTTCATGTTAGCTGCTAATGGTTTCTTACCAGGTCATATTCGTTGGGTTGGCATCGCGTATGGGTTGTTTGCATCGTGCTTGACGGCGTTTATTGTCGCATTGTGCTGGTCCGAACTGTCAGAGCGCTCGTCTATTCGCACGCTGCTCACGGCGTGTGCGTTTTTCCAATCCATTCTATGGATGAACACCGCCGCAAGTGAGTTAGTGTCCTTACTTAGCGCCATTGGTAAAGTGAGTGGCATCAGCGAAGCGTTACTAGGTGCTACTGTGCTCGCTTGGGGCAACAGCGTCGGCGATTTCGTGTCAAACACCGTGGTCGCTCGCGAGGGAAATCCAAACATGGCTATTGCGGCGTGCTTTGCGGGACCGATGATGAATCTTCTCGTCGGAACGTCATTTGGATTGATGCTCCACATCGCCGAACACGGTCCGGTGTCTGGCTATGTCATGCCAAACGAGCTCATTCTTCTTGGAGGCGCGCTCATGTTCACTTTGGCGTACGCGTGTGTGGCAATTCCATTCGTGCACAGATGGAAGATTACCCGTAAACCGGCTATTTGTATGATTACATTCTATGCAATGTTTAGTGTTGTTTACGCACTAACGTGCACGCACTGCATATTTAAAACGCCGTGGTTAGGCCCATAGATTAGTTGTAATGTAAAACGTTGTTGCGCAACAAATCGTCACAAGCTTCTAGCGAATCGCAACGCGTCAGCAAGCGAACCATTAAAGGACAATGCGAGTAGTTTTTCTGCCTCCTCTTTGCACGTGGGCTGTGTATCGATGAATAATTTGTGCCAGTGACGTTTGCGTTGATTGATGAACCAATTATTCACTTGAGTTGCATCCAAGTTCGTTTGTTCGAGAAGCGATTTTTTGTCGGCGTCGCTCGGGTACGGCCAACTGATATTGTCCGACCACCACTTTTTTAACAATGCCGTCGAGTCCGTTGGTAACTTGCCTTTCTTGCGCTTTTTCAGAAACTCTGATTTTAAAGTCAGGATACTTCTCGCGTACTTTCTCTTCAGGTCTTGCCTCAAGGCTTCTTCGCGTTCGCGACGTATTCGCGACGCGTGTGTTTCACGGTTGACATTCGACGCGGCGTCACAATCCATATCCTGCTCGTCGAATGATGCCGGTGCGCGTCGACGATTAATATCTAATGACTGCGCCGTACTCGATGGTTTTGTGTCATTCGTGTTTAGCATAAGCTCTGACGAGACCTTCTGTACGCGCGTTTCCAAATTTTCACAACACGATTCAGCTTCTACGAAGAGAGCATGTAATTCTTTCGCATACGACTCAATCTCATGCGTACACTCACGCATGAATTCATCCAGATCATACGGTGCCACGCCGCAGAACGCAGACTCTGGGCTCCTCTCGGCCTCTATCGCCTGAATTGAGTACAGCATGGAGTTCTTTTCGCATTCGAGCGCCTCGGTGACGTGTCGCTCCGCGCCAATTTTCCTGCACTCGTAATACGCATCGACAAGCCTGGCGTACATTGGATGCGCTCGAATGGCAATTGTCATTTCTTCCGAGTCGGTCGAGTACGTCGAACACGCCTCGCGAGCCTTCATGCCAATAAACGCGTCCATTTCATCCCCAAACGGCAAGAGCTCTGGCACTGGACTCCGAGCACAAACGCACGTCAGTCGATTTTTCAATGCACATGCAAACCACGGCAGCGCGCGAGAGAGGGGCGCTGACGCACCAATATCATCATTCGAATACTCGAGTGAGTCCCAATCTGACGCTGCGTGCGTGAATTCCACCAATTCGAGTGGCGTGAACATGCCCGCTCGATGTCCCGCGCGTCGCTCGATGCACCGCGAACGTCAAATGCGACCGATATACGCCGCACGCACGCCCGTTTGGACGCACTAGACACCGTCGGCAGACGTATGCGCACGTACACTGCCGACACCACGTACGTCGCGCATTGACACGCGCCCAGCGCCACCACGACGCGTCACATCAACGCGTTCCATGACTATTATTAGCAAAGAACATCGCTCACAATTGTTAGCCGCACCCGCCGCACCGCACTCGTCCACGCGCGTGCGACGCATCCGCCATACTCGCGCGCGCGACACGCCTCGCGCTTGCAGGCATGCCCCGGCGGTGCGCGCTCGACGCGGCGCGCGCCGTACTGACGCCGAGCACGTCGTCACCCAGCTTGACAATCATGTCCCAAACGTTGCGACGCATTCGTCGCGCGTCTTCGTCGTCTTCGTCGTCGCCATCGCCGTCTGCGTCGTCGGCGTCGCGTAGCGAATCCGTTCGTTCTGATGTGCGAAGCGGCAAACGCCCGCCTTTCGCGGACATTGCGGCGCACGTGCTCACGCAGACGCGCGCGAAGCAAACGTTTGGGTGGGACTGGCACGCGTGGCACGCGACGTTGGCGTGCATCCCAGCGTTCGCGTCGTACTGCGCCGTGCAGTACATAAATGCGACATACTTTCCAGAGTACGAGGCGAGGATGAAGGCGAAAGAGTTGGCAGCGAATAGCGCGGTGGAGGAGTTGAAGACGAGCGCGGCGAGAGAGGAGACGAGGCGCGACGTCGAGCGGGACGCGTTGGAGGCACGCGTAGCAGAGTTAGAAGCGCGCGTCATTAAGGCTGAACGCGAGCGCGCGGCGAAGGCCAATGCGCAGGATAAGGCCGATAACGTCACCGATAAAGCGTAGTAGAGTTTGGTAGAACATAGCGAACGCGTCGATGTCAAATGTCGACGCCTTAGAGTTTATATATTACACACGCGACGCGACGTCCCTATCATTGTGTCGCTCGCATCGTCCACTGGACACTATTCAAACACGCGTACACTCACAGTTTCCCTTTTATCGGTGCCCTAAAATCAACCTTCACGTGACCCGCCACGCGCTCGCTCTTGTAAAACTCAAACGACTCCAACATTCGTTGCACCACGCCCGGCGTGTGCTGCATCGCGTTCAACTTTCTATCCTTTGCCATCGCCTCCACGTTCTCACCGTGCGTCTCAATCCACCGTTCGACAATTCGCACTTGTTTCGGCGTCAAGCGCTTCGGCGGCGCCGCGCCCGTGGACTTACAGCGTCCCAAAACGCTCGCGAGCGCATCGCCCCCAGTCGTGGCTGCCGCCGCCACCGCGTGCGCGCGCACCGCCTTTTCTGCGGTTTCGTTGCGCCCAAACGCGCGATTTGGGTCGGACACCAACCCACTGGCGTGGTAATTACCCGCCATAGTCTGTTCGACGTCCCATGACGTCGAGGCGAGCGCACCGGGGAGGTCCACGGCGGCGACGTCGACGCGCGGCTTACCTTTAAACTTGTTCGTGGTGACGCCGACTTTGTGCGTCTTGGCGCCCGATGAGGCGCGCGCGCGCTTTTTGCGTCGCAACGAGCCAGCCATGGATTACGTCGGTGTGTGTGTGGTGTGCCGTGCGTGCGTGATCGATGCTGTCACCCTTGGGCGTCGCGTACTAGAGTCTGAGCGGGAGCACCGTCGCGAGGCGAGCGCCGTTTTCGCTCCTAAATAAAAATTTCTACATGTCTAACCTATGTTTCGATTGTTCACTCGCGCATTTGTAGCAATCATCATCATATCACGTGCTCGTGCTCATGTACTTTATCATCATGTTCCCGAGTAATAAATCATCCACCGTGGATGACGCGCACGCGCCCAATACGCTCGCCAAACGCGCCGCGAGTTGATGTTTACATGCCAACGCCTCACCACGACTGACGCATTCCCAGAAAAAACTACGACACGTGCAGAAGTGCGATGGAAAACACAAATACGGCGCTTCGTGCGAGCCACTGCCCGTCACGGCGTACATGACTCGTCCGCTCTTTTCGCCCACGACGCGCTTCACGCGGCCCGCCTGAATCACCTCCAACGCCTTGTGCAAATGTTTCGCACCATACAACCACGCCAATACATCCAACGCGTCGTCCGGAATATCAATCACGCGTCCGACCGCTCGAGCTTCGATCGCGCGCGCGGCGAGACGCTCAAACGTCGCGTTCGCAATCGCCGCGCATTTGGTTGCACGCGAGCCGCTCGACGCGCTCCCTCCGTCGCTCCATCCTCGCGCGGTGGTTTCGTCTAATTCGTCCACAAAGTGCTGACCATGCATCGCGTGTGTTTGCGCGTCCGACGACCGTCGCGCGCGCTTCGTCGTCGCCATAAACGCTGGGTACGACGTGTCATCCATCTGGCTTGAAATCTCTCAACCGACGTCAGTGTATCGCACGCAATGCCGCCGCGCGTCGTGCGACGAGGGGAAGAATCGAGCTCGGAGAGCGACGGTGACGACAACGCTCGCGACGTCGCGGCTCGCGAAGATGCGCGCGCGAACGATGCGGCGCCGAGGAATGACGATTCCGGTGACGCCGCGGTCGATACAGACGATGACGCTGACGACGGCGATTCTCCGATGCGTAGCGCCGATGGGGCGTCAACGCCGCGCGCCGATCGCGGCATCGCGTTATCAATCATAGGCCATCGCGATGCGTCGGGCGCGCGCGGCGCTGCACGCGGTGGGAGTGGTCGTCGAGACACGCCGAACACCAAACTCGTCGCGCGCGTCGTGAAAGCGCTCAACGCCGCCCCGATCGCGCGTGCCGACGCCGTGGCGCGCGCACGAGAGCGAGATTTAGCGATATTGTCGCAGACGTCGGCGTCGATGACGTGTGTGAATACGTGCGCGAGAGAGGCGTCGTTGAGCGTGCGGGAAACGCGCGCGGCGTTGCGCGCGCTCGCGTCTCGAGACGCAAAGCATAGCGACGATGCGGCGTAGCGCGTGCTGGTTGTCACATAGAAGAGGCGTATACGCGCGTCGTGCGGTGCGGTGCACGTGCGCGCGTGCGTCGTGTATACTAGTCGTCGTAGCGAATGAAACAATATAATTCGTGTTCGTAATCCACCGCGTCGGTTGCTCTGGCGCGACGTCATAGCGCGCTGCACCGACCGCGCCTTTCGCACGCCGCGCGCGCGATGACGACGCTCAGTGACACTGACCGCGTTGCGATCGCATCAGCGTGCGCGTCGGGCGCGCTCGCGCGCGCTGACGCCTCGAGTGTGGTGTACAAGGATGAGTGCGCGTACTGCTTCGATAGCGCTTACAGCGCTGGTGGCGTCTACGTCAACGCGCAAACGTTATTTGGATACAGTCGTAAACACGTCGAGCTCGATTATTCTCGGACGCGATGCGCGTTGTACGTACACGTGAAGACGACGCGCGTGAAGAAGGCGAGCGCTGCTGAGGCGGAGAACGCGGACGCGACGCCTTCGACGCTTGGATTCGGTGTCGACGGCGGCTTCGCGAGCGAAGACGACCAGTACGAAAGCACGACGGTGTACTCGCTCGTTCTCGCGCCGGCATTCGATGACACGTCGCGGGTGTTGCCGATTGAAGGCGTTCCAGAGAACCTTCGCGCGTTGTGCGAGGCGGTGTCGGCTACGAGTGGTTTTCACGACGCGGAAGAAACCAAGGCGTGGCAGGAGATCCGTGAAGTGTCCAAGTATTCGTTGGATTTGGTGCAGGAAGATAACGGGAAGACGATCCCGAGCGATCCGTCGAAGTGGCGGTGCGAAGAAACCGGGGAGACGGGGAATTTGTGGGTAAACTTGAGCGACGGTCACATTGGGAGCGGTCGGAAACATTTCGACGGGTCAGGTGGTAACGGGAGTGCGTTAAGACATTACGAGGCGATGAAGGCGCAAGGAAAGGAATATCCGCTCGTTGTGAAGCTCGGAACGATTAGTGCACACGGTGCTGATGTGTATTCGTACGCCCCAGACGAAGACGACATGGTGGAGGATCCATTTGTGGCGCAGCACTTGCGACATTGGGGGATTAACATGATGTCTATGGAGAAGACGGAGAAGAACATGGCAGAGTTGCAAATCGAACTGAACAAAGGATTTGAATTTGACAAAATCACCGAGGCTGGGTCGCAGCTTGAATCAGCGTACGGCGCGCGGCTTGTGGGTTTAAAAAATATGGGCAACACGTGTTACTTGAATTCGATTCTTCAAGTTTTAAAGCAAGTTCCAGCGCTCACCGAACGATACTGTGCGAACGCGGCCTCGTTGTTTTCATCGTCGCCAGCGGACGCAGTGGCCGATTTCCCCACGCAAATGGCCAAGGTGATGAACGCACTCGTGACGGATGAGTACGCGAGCCCAGAGGCGGAGAACGCCGCCGTCGCCGTGTGTCCACGAATGTTCAAGCAACTCATCGGTAAAGGCCACGCCGAGTTCAGCACTGGTCGCCAACAAGACGCGGTCGAGTATTTCCAGCACTTGTTGGATGTCATGACGCGCGCTGAACGCGCGAATAGCGCTCGACTTTCCGAAGGCCCACCCATAGCAGAGCAGTTCGGCTTCGCCGTTGAGGACAAAATCACGTGCGTTGAGAGCGGAAACGTTCGGTACTCGTCACGCAAAGAGAATGTGTTGTCGCTCGAGGTGCCTGTGGGAAAGGCAACAAATAAGGCATCTTTAGACGCGTACAATGATCGTCAGCTCAAACGACAAAAAATGGAACAGGCTGGCGAAGATGAAGAGCCCGTGCGACCCGAAGTACCATTTTCGGCGTGCTTGGACGCCTTCGGCGAGGCTGAAATGATTGATGACTTCTACAGCAGTGCTCTTGAACGCAAATCCATTGCGTCGAAGAGTTCTCGCATAAAATCAATGCCCAACTTTCTCGCCGTTCAGCTCAGACGATTCTACGTTGGCGAAGATTGGACGCCGAAAAAGCTCGACGTGCTCGTCGACGTGCCGCAAAGCGTTTCACTCGAGCATTTACGCGCCACTGGCTTGCAACCTGGTGAGGTGGAGCTTCCCGCAAACGTAGATGGAAATAATGCTCCGCCGGCGCCGGGACCCGCTGCTGTTGAACCTGACATGACCATCGTCAGCGCGCTCATGGGCATGGGATTTAGCGAAAATGGCAGCAAGCGCGCGGCGCTCGCGACAAACAACGCTTCCACCGAGGTTTCAATGGAATGGGTTTTTGCGCACATGGAAGACGCGGACTTTAACGACCCACTTCCAGATCCGAGCACGGCGATGGCGCCAGCGCAAGATGAAGCTAATCCAGAATCAGTCATGATGCTCACGTCCATGGGATTTGACGCCGCCGCGGCTAACGCCGCGTTGAAGTCGTGCTCAGGGAACTTAGAGCGAGCGGCTGACTGGTTATTCTCGCATTCTGATGATTTACAATCCGCCATTGCCGCTGTTAATAACGCACAGAGCTCGAATGTGGATACCGACACAGCCGCGGCGGTAAGCGCCACATTCGATGGTCCCGGCGAATACGAATTATTTGGCATCGTCAGCCACATGGGCGGGAATACAAACTGTGGGCACTACGTCGCGCACGTGAAGATCGACGGCAAGTGGTACATTTTTAACGACCGCAAGGTTGCTTTATCTCAAAAGCCGCCAACGGATCTCGGGTACTTGTATTTTTTCAAGCGCAACGATGTGTGAATCGTCGTCTCTGATTAGTAGCTGCGTGCTCGCCTATGAAATGAATTGAAAAAGAAATCGTCTAATTGTCTACCACTATACTATCGCGCTGCCGCCGACGTTCTTCAAAGACCATCGTCAACCCAATGCCTGAGATTATAATCGCACCACCAATAATCGTTTGCGCGCTCGGCGCGTCGTCGCCAATCAAAAAGTACGCAAATGTCGTTTGCAAGACTGGCGTCAACGTCAAACTGAGCGAAACGACGAGTAGTGGCAACCTCTTCAGAGCCTCGGTGATGAACACGTGTCCAATAATCGCCAATGTCCCCATGCCGATGATGCCAGGCCACAAATAATCGCTCTTCGGCCAATCAAACACGCCGTCGTCGTACGGTGACGAAGACGACATCCACACCGTCCCCGGCACCATCGCCAGCGTGAGTATCCCATACACCGTCATAACGAACGCCCCCGTCGCCTGCACGAAAATACCCGGCGCATTCTGTATGCCTATACCATTCGCACCAAACCACTTATTCATCGATAACGCGTAAAACGCGCTCGCCAACCCGCATCCGAGCGAGAGCGCGTCCCCCAGCGCCGTCGGCTGCGTCTTCATCGACGACGACTTTGGCGACGTCGCCGTCACAACAACCCCACACACCGTCCACGCCACGCACATCCACTCCACCACACCCGGATACCTATCATTCTCTTTCACCTCCACCTCTCTATCCACCATGGCGCCTCGTCGTCGTTTCCACGCGACGTTCGCGCTCGCGATGCACAACAAAAACACGGGGTGCGTTTGTGAGAACACCGACGCGTGCGAGAAAGCCGTGTTGCTGACGCCGTAATTCCACCCCGCGAACATGGCAAACATGGACGTGCCGACGGCGACGATGCCCTTGACGGTTTCTCCCGACCAGGGCGTGCGTGTGTCCGCGCGCGCGACGCACGTCACCGCGAACAGCGGGGCGATGAAGACCAATGAGCACTGTCCGCGCCACACCAAGCGGATGAGGAAATCGACGTCAACGAGCTTGAAGGCGGGACCGGCGAGGCCCCAGGACAGGGCGGCGAGCGCGAGGTACGTGATACCGATGAGCGCGCGCGCGCGTCGGTCGTCGAGGCGCGGCATGCGCGGCGAGGAATGTGGATATGTGGGACGAAAAAGTGACTTTTGTTGTGGGCACCCGCTGAGTCAGGGGCGTAAAGTACATGGATTGCATTGCTCGTGAATACTGTGCCGTGTGGTACTATAGTACAGGCGCATAGTGAGGGTCATGGGCTGGCATTGACGGCGTCGGCGTCTGTGTTCGCGACGGATTCGACGCCAGTGGCGGTGATGACGAGCGCGCGCGTCGGCTTTGACCACGCGGCGCGCGCCTTGGACGCGCGCGAGTCGCCGACGAAATTTGCCAGCGCGTTATACGCCCTCGCCGTATCCGAGGGCTGAAACGTTGGCGTGGACGCGACGCGCGACACGACGTCGAGACCACGCGTGACTCGACCAAATACTATGTTACTCCCATCTAAACGGGGCACTGGCGCGGGACCCGTGGTGATTAAAAACTGCGTCGGCACGCCGTAATCACCATCCGCCTGCGCGCTCTCCAGCGCCAGGCTCAGCGTCCCGGGACGAAAGTGACGCGCATAGTCAAACGCACGCGACGACAGCACATCGGTGTTTCGCCACTTTTCGCTCGCCAACGGCGTCACCATCGCCAATTTCGAGGACCCGCTCTTCCCCGCCACCACGTACTCCCCCGCCTGAATCTTATGAAACGTCGTCCCGCGCAACGTACTCTCACCCCCATCGCGACAGAGCTCGATGAAATTCCTCACCGTTGCCGGCGCCGCGTCGCCGTAAAGCTCCAACTCTATTCTCCCAAACATCTCTGGCTCGGAGCACACCGCGCCGTCGCCGAGCGCCTTGTCCGCGCGCACGATCGTATCGCACGCGCCGACGTCTAGAAACGCGCGATGCGTCACGCGCGGGTTTAGGTCAAACGCCCCGCCCGTCGCCGCGTGCGCGTCGCGCGACGTTGAACTATACGACGCCATCGCCATCGCACTCGCGCACATCAATCGCCTCGTCGTTTGCGCCGCAGGCGGCGCCGCCGACGTCGACGGCGCGCACGCATCGTCGGCACCCACCACCGCGCGCGGTACGACGCGGCGCGCGCGACGCGGCGCGCACGCGGCGCGTAGGGGCGAGCAAATCATGTGCGAGGCGCGTTCTGGGCACCGCATTGATTGCCTCGCGACGATTCGTGCAATCGCGCCGACGATGGCCCCGAAACTGGATCGCGCGCGCGCGATCGCGTTCGCGAACAACAAGGGTGGGAGTGGCAAGACGTTCATGGCGTTTCAGCTCGCGTGCGAGGCGGCGCGGTCGCGGAGCGGGTCGAAGGTGCTCGTGATTGACTTTTCGCTATACTCGGATATCTCTGCGTTGTTGTTGGGCGGGAGCGCGCGCGCGGGGATTGGTGCGGCGATGAAGGGGCTCCAGACGTGCGTGGATGCAACGACGGATGCGATTCGGGCGGAAGGGCTCGTTCGCGCGCTCGAGGCTGCGGCGATGGCTCGGGAAGGTGTGAGATCTGAGAGCGCGCAGGCGCCCAGGCGGTCGAGCGTTTTCGGGTCTTGGTTCGCGCGAGGTGGCGAGCGTGAACCCCCGGGTGGGGTTGTGGACGAGATTGACGTTGATTTGACGACGTTTACCATTCGTCCGCACGATTATAATCCGGAAATTCCTGAAAATTTGTACTTGTGCGCGGGCGCGGGATTGAACTCTTGGGGCGACGAGCGCGCGCATCTCATGGATGTCGATGGGGAAGAAGTGCCGTTGTGGGCGCGTCAAGGCGATGAGTGGGTGGGCGCTGGACAAGTGTTTCGCGACGCCGTCGAGCGCCTGCCCAAGGAATTTGGCGCAGTCATGATTGACACCGATCACTTGGCGGCGTGCGTGTTGACAAAGCTCGCGTTTTCCGCCGCGGATTCCATCGTGATTCCGTTGAGCTACAACGACATGGACTTCAACCGCTTATTCTCGGACGGAACTGGGAACAGTTTGTTTAATGTCTTATTAGCCATGGACAGTGCCGGGGTGCTGAAGGCGCGCATTCGCAAACTTATGTTTACGCGCGTCGGAGCCACTGCAAACACGCCCATCCAGTCGCCCGGTGGTATTGCGTCGCCATTTACGCCGACGAAAACTTCCATGGCGCAAATGGATGATATGGCGCGTCAAATTTGGAGCGTATGTAACGCGCCTGCGTACAGAAACTTGTTCTCGGGAATTGAAGATATTGAGCCGACCGAGGCGAATGCGGTGCGCACATTCATGAATGAGTATTTCGGCACGCTCAAGCTCATGCCTGAACTCGCGTCGTTGATTTCTACCATGAACGGTATTCCCGTATGCAATATGACTACTCGTACGTATACCGCGGCGAATGGATTGAGCGGTAACACCAGTGCCGCAGTCTTGAACTCGTTGAAATCTGAGCTCTCGATGTCGACGCGAGACGTCATGGACGACGACCGATACAACGCACCCATTTCCTCCTCGGAAAAATAGAACAACCGTCGAGTACGACGCACATGACACAAACAGTAGCGCGATGGCAGCGTACCTATCGATGACGCGTGCCTCACCTTAGCATTGTAATACAAAAAAGACCAACTCACAGCAGACTTCCCTCGCTCTCCGAGCTCGTTCGACTTCATTGCAGCGCGCGCAAGTAACGAACGCACATCATGCGCGTAAAGCGCGCGCGTAAAGTGCGCAAGTACCTTCGGTATTATCGCACCGCGCACGGCTTTCGCGAGCCTTACAAGGTCATCGTCGACGGTAACTTCATCGCCGCGTGTGAAAAGCTCCACTTGGGCATCGCCAAAGACGTCGTCGCCAAGTACCTCGGTTCGTCCCCGAAAGACGTCAAGGTATTCACCACGCGGTGCGTGCAAGATGAGCTTCGCAAAATGGGTCACGAGTATAAGTCGGCGTCGGCGCAGACGAAGAATTTACACTTGGTTGGAGGAGGGCCGGCGCCTGGCGAAGCGACGGCTGCGGCGTCAATCGTAGACGCGTGCGGCAACGACAACGCCGAACGGTTCGTCGTGTGCACGCAGGATGAGAAGTTGAAGGAAAAGCTGATGGCGATCGATGGCGCGGTGCCGATCGTCTTCGCGCACACGAGTGGGTTGCAGATGGAGCCACCAAAGGACGCGACGGCGGTCGGTTTGGCGTCGCAAGAGGAAAACGTAGAAGGCTTGAGCGCAAAAGAGCTCGAGGCGCTGGGGCTTGATGAAGCCGATGTGCGTAATGTATATAGAGTGCGCACAAATGTACAATTTAAAAAGAAGAAGGGCGGCAAGAATCCTTTGAGCTGCTTGAAGAAGAAACCAAAGACAAGCGCGCCGGCAGCGCCGGCTTCCGGGGAGAAAAAGAAACGCGCGCGCCGCAAAAAGAGCGGCGGTGGCGGCTCAGGTGGTGATTAGAATATTAATTAGCGTACATGTTGTACTCGGTAGCGTGGCGAGTAGCGGGGTCGTTGCTGTGAACGCAGCACGATGGTGCGCTGTTTTCAATTGATTGATTTTACTTTTACACAACTTGTTTAGTCTTCCATCGGAGCCGCCTCGCTCCCTACCGTAGCCTTGCACTCGTTCACCGCCTGACGAAGCTCAGCAAAATTTTCCAACGCCGACTGGTCGCCGCCCTGGGCTCTAATGAGCTCCTCACCTTGGTCTAAGTGCTCGAGAGCCGTGTCAAAATCGAGCGCGCCGTGATGCGCGTACGCGAGCATGTACCATACATCCACAACCGTGTCGCGTTCGACCAAGAGTTCGTCTAAAATTTGAATAGCCAAATCTGTCGTGGTGTCAAGTTCAAGCAGCAATTTGGCGGTTTCGAATCTAAACTCGAACGTGACGTCAAATTCGTGTTGAAACTCTTCGGCGACGTTTTCGTCATCCACGTCTCGCCGATGCATAGATCCACCTTTACGCCACATTGCGATAGACTCTTTCAAAATAACCAGCGCGTCGTCTGCTTTGCCTTGCTCATTTCGTAAACTCGCGAGCAACTGCAAAGGCTCGGCGGATGATGGATCGGATGCGCGCGCTCGATTTATCAGCTCCTCAACCTGTGCGCTCATCTCCTCGTCGCATTCATCGCTCGTTCCAAGTATCTGTTCGGCTAACGCGCAGCATGCCGACGCATGCTGACCTTGCGCATCTTCGTCGCCTTTGGACGCCTGCATTTCGAGCAGCGCTAATCCTTGGCGCGTGCACGTCGTCGCCGCCTCGCCGTCGTCCAACAACTGTCCGAGATACATAAACTTCTCATAACCTTCACTCGGCGACAACATTGCCGCGCGCTTCAACGCCGAAATCGCCTCTTCTTGCGAACCGTACTCGGCACACGCGAGCGCGTACGTTTCGGCGATAATCGCATCATTTGGAAACTTTTTTGCCTCGCGTCGTAAAGCGTCGAGACCCTCGTCCACGCGGTGATCCTCAATCGCCGCATACGCATCCTCAATCGTGCGCTCAATCGACGAAACCTTGCTCGTCGACGGTGACTTTACTGACGCCTTCCCTCGAGCCTTCGTCCCAGGCTTCGCCACGCGCTTCTTCGCGCCTTTCGTACCGCCCATGACGCAATCCGTCGACGAAATCAATCAATCACAAACACGCGCTCTCGACGCGCGCCTCGCGTGTCGCCGACGATGCGTCACTCGCGACGCGTCGAACGCGTTCGCAATCACCTGTTCGTGCGCGAGTCGCGCTCCGCGTCGACACGCGAACCTTTGCGCGCCTCGGAATGGCGCGTCGTGCGCCCGAGGTGGCGGCGCCATTTCGCGCGCAACAATGTCGACGACGTCGATCGCTCGCGTCGCGCCAGCGCGAGGCACGCGCGTCGCGCGCAACGTGCGCGGTCGAGTCGCGCGTCGCGCGCGCGCGGCGTCGTTCGAGCGCGACGAGGAGGCGCTGCGCGCGCCGGCGGCGGCGCTGTCGAAGCGTGCGCTTTTAATGGCTGTGACCGCCGCCGCCGCGCTCGCGGGTCGAAGCGGCGGCAACGCGGCGCGCGCCGAGGGCGAGAATGCGTCGTTCGAGTACACCGACGTTGTCGTGGGCAAGGGCGCGGACCCCATCGCGGGCGTGGATGTGGTCAAGGTGAATTACAAGCTCTCGCTGGGCGACGGCGCGACGACGGTCGACTCGGCCAAATTTTTCGTCTTCGGTGTCGGCACGGGCGAGGTAGTGAAAGGATTTGATATCGCGTTGTGTGGTGATGGTGATAAAGTGACGCCCATGCGCGTGGGTGGGGTGCGGACGATACGAATCCCGGCGCAGTTTGCGTACGGGTCTCGCGGCGCCGGATGCGATAAAGCGGGACAGTGTACGATTCCTCCGGATGCCGATTTGATGTTTCAAATTGAGTTGCTCGAAGTGCGATAGATTGATAGATTGCGTGTGTGTTGTAAATTAATAATTATATAGCGGCGGCGGCTTTTTCAGATACAATTACAAAACTCTTTACGCGGCGGCTTGTTTCAGACTCGAGCACGCTTTTTGAGCGGCGTCGTCCAAGTCCTCGGCGGTGATGATAGCCATGCCACTTCCCTTTAAGATTTCGTTACCTTTCTCGACGTTGGTGCCCTCCAAGCGCACAATGAGAGGCACGCGTAAATCCACCTGCTTGGCCGCGGCGACGATGCCACTGGCGATTACGTCACACTTCATGATGCCACCAAAAATGTTGACCAAAATCGCCTTCACCTTTGGATCGGCGGTTAAGATTTTAAACGCCTCGACGACTTGCTCTTCGCTCGCGTTCCCGCCAACGTCCAGAAAATTCGCCGGCGATCCGCCGTATAGTTGAATGATATCCATCGTCGCCATGGCCAACCCGGCACCATTCACCATACACCCGATGTTCCCGTCGAGGCCGATGTAGTTCAAGTCAAACTTGCTCGCTTGCACTTCGCGCTGATCTTCTTGCGACGAATCGCGCATGGCGAACAATTCCTTCTGCCTGTACTCGGCGTTATCATCAAAGTTCAGCTTGGCGTCGGCGGCGATGACGTATCCATCTTGATCCTCCGCTAATGGGTTCACTTCAATCATCGTACAGTCGCTCTTGACAAACGTTTCGTACAACGCCAGCAACTGCTTCGTCGCGTCATCCAAATGCTTCGTCATCCCGAGCTTCGTCACCAACTCCTTCGCTTGCGCGTGCGTCATACCCTTTTCAATATCCAAACGCATCTTGATAATCTTCTCTGGATGACTCACGGCCAAATCCTCGATGGACGTTCCGCCCTCCGCGCTCGCGATCACCAACGGTCCCGCCGTCGCGCGATCGAGCAAAATCGCAAAATACATCTCCCGCTTCAGCGACATCTTCTCCGCAACATAGATCACATTCACGGGCTTCCCCCCTGGACCCGATTGCTTCGTGATTAACGTCTGGCCCAACATTTTACTCGCCACGTTCACCGCATCCGCGCGCTTCACCACGTGCACGCCGCCTTGAAATCCATTCGCAAACGTCCCCAGCCCGCGCCCACCAGCCAAAATTTGCGACTTCACCACGACCTCGTCGCCACCGCCAATCGTTTGCACCGCCTGCGCCACGTCCTCGAGCGTCGCGCACGCCACGCCCGGCGGCACGCGCGCGCCGAAGCGTTGCATCAGCGTCGCGCCCTGGTACTCATGAATGTTTAACGCGCGCTCGGCGACGGCGATCGCGCCGCGGCGTCGCCAACGGCGCACCGCCGTCGCGCGCATCGCGGTAAACATGGCGCTCGTGCGTGCGTCGCGCGCGCGTCGTCGGCGGAAGCGGCGGTGGAGGAGGCGCGAAGTGACGACGGCACCAACCGTCGGACCGCAGACGTTGACGCGCGCGCATCGGGTGATGGACGACGAACGCGCGCCCGCGCGAGCGCTCGCGGCGATCGGGTGCGCGTCGCTGTGCGTGGCGGTCGCGCAGTGGCGCGCGCGGCGCACTGGGCCGTTCAAGGCGGCGGCGGCGGCGACGTGGCTCACGCTCGGGCCCGCGGCGGTGCTCATGGCGTCGCCGGGGAAGGGCGATCTCGAGCGCACGTTGCGCTCGCACGGGCGCGGGATCGGGAGCGGGAACGAGCGCGAGGCGAGGGAGATTGGTGCGGCGGGCGCGGAGGCGGTGCGGACGATCATGCGTTCGGCGTCTAAGGATTGATGGGCGTTACCTATCTATGGCGTCGGCGTGCGGCGCGACGCGCTATGCGCTATGTGCTACGTTGGCGGTCCTCGACGCATCGCGCACAGGCGCACGTGAAGCCGTATGGTTCTAACGCGCGCTGCCTCGCGTCGATGGAGGCGTTGGCGTCGATGTACGTGATGGTGAGCTCTTCACCCGGGGCGACGTCGTCGGACGCTCTGAGCGTCACCGCCGCGTCGCCGGATTCCCATTTGACGTCAATATTCGGCGCGCATGAGTGATTCAGTAGACTGGGTAGGACGTATATGGCTGAACCCGACCCGCGACCGGTGGTGATGGCGTCTAACGACGCCGCCATGGCGGATTTCCAATCAGACGATGTCGTCGACGAAGACGTCGGTGGAATTTCGACGCGAAACGCGTTCAAATGCAAACGCGATGTGACGCCGGCGTACCACTCAGGGGTGATTAAACCGCCATCGGCACCGTTGAATGCGGCGGAAAGTAAGCGCGATTCTTCGATCCATTGCGGCGGCATCGTCTCTTGATTGTTTACGTTTGACGCGTGGCACAACCACTCGAGCGTTTGCTCTTTCAGCGACCCCGAAAGAATCATCGCCGCGATACGCGCACACAGCAAGGGGAACTTCAAACCACCATTATATGCGCAGTACTGATTAAGCGCGGTCATGTCGACATATTTACGCTCAAAATCAGCAAACTCACGTTTGGCGTTTGACGCGCACGAGTCGCAAAATGCGCCATCTCGCGTCTCCTTCAAGCATCGGCCACACCGCGTCGTCGCGTTCGCCAGCGTTCGATGACACGCCAGTGGTTTCTGATTCTGTAATATAACCTCTCCTTTTTTAATATCTCTCGCCGCATACGCTCCGCGACCTTTCTCGCTCGCGCCGACGAGAAACGCGTCCCGCTCACCGTAGAGCGGTATGCTCTTCGCATCCCCACCGTGTGCGCGCGCGCGCGTCATCGTCGCCGATGTTGACGCCCAAATCGATGACGACACGCGACGCACCGTGCGTTCGCCGCATCGCCGCATCCGCTCGACGCGCGTCGCCCAATGCGCCGCGCGCGATGATGCTGTGCGCTTTTCCAAGCTTTGTGGATAAGGAGCGTCACTTTGCGACGCATACCGCCGTCGCACCGCACCGCTCGCGCCCACGACGCCCACGACGACGACGTACATGTCCGCTCTCGCTCGCTCGCAATTCGCCGCCCCTCGCGCGGTGACGCACCGTCGCCAGGCGTCGCACACCAAGGCGCGCCGCTCGAGCGCGACCGTCGCGGCGTCCGCGACGCCGTCTTGGGGCCCGTGCTCCGTGCACGGCGGCGCGCACTTGAGCGCGGCGCAAAAGGCTGAACTCGAAGCCGTGTGCGCGCACATCGGTCAGGCGGGTAAGGGCATCACGGCGTGCGACGAAGGTCCAGGGACGATTGGCTCGCGCTTTGAAAACGTCGGCATCGTAAACACGGAGGAGAACCGACGGGCGTACCGCCAGATGTTATTCGAAACCCCGAATGCGAACAAGTATTTGAGCGCTGCGATTCTTGACCCGGAAACGTTGTACCAGAAGAGCTCGACGAGCGGCAAGTTATTCCCGCATGCGTTGAATGATATCGGTATTTGCCCGGGCGTGAAGCCGCACTTGAAGGTGTACGCGTTGCCGGGACAAAACGGCGCCACGGTCATGCAAGGTTTGGATTCCCTCGCAGCGCGATGCAAAGAATACAAGGCTGCTGGATGTAAGTTTGCCAAGTGGCGTTCGCCGATCGAGATCGATCTCACCACTGGGCAGCCGAGTGATTTGACCATCGAGACGAACATGCAGGATTTGGCGCGGTATGCGTTGATTTGCCAAGCCGAAGGTTTGGTGCCGATCGTCGAGCCGGATGTGTCGTTGAAGGGTGACCATGACCTCGAAACTGCCGTGCGCATCAACTTGAAGATTCAAAGCGTGTTGTTCAAGGCGATGCTCGACCACGGAGTGTACATGGAAGGTTCGTTGTTGAAATCCAACATGGTCAACCCGGGCAAGGCGTGCAAGACGAATTACACCGTCGACGAGCTCGCGATCGCCAACCTTCAAGTGTTCCGTCGCTGCTTCCCGACCGCCATGGTGAGCGCCAACTTCTTGTCCGGCGGACAGTCCCTCGAAGACGCCGCCGCGCGTCTTGATGCGATTAACAAGCACAAGACGGCGAAGGATCCGTGGAACTTGTCCTTTTCGTGGTCCGCCGCGCTCCAAATGCCGCTCTTTGAATTGTGCCGCGGCAAGTCCGAGCTTCCGCTCAAGGAAATGGAAGAATTGTACGCCAAGGAATTAGAAATCGCCGGCGCCGCCGCGCTTGGCCAGTACACGCGCACTGGGACGTCGGGTGACCACAAGGCTAAGTAAAAGCGCTCGCGACTGGCTCTATTTAATACTCACACGTGTACCTTTTATCCGCGACTCGTCACTCATCGCCTCGTCTCGAGCGCATCAACGCGCTCGTAAATATCACGTGATGTCGTTCTCGGTGTCATGCGCGCATGCGCGCCCGCATCACGCCGTAAAAGTCGCGTCGACGCGGGCTATAAAAGTGCGTCACGCTATCCTCGCGCGCGCGACGACGTCATCATTGTCGTCTGAAGCCCTCAGCGGGTTATCCAGGTCGCGCCGCGACGTCCTGCGTGACGCACTTTTACTGTCTACGCTCAGTACGTCACTCGCGTCATCGAGCGCGGCGATGGCGGAGGAGACGACGGAGCTCGCGTTGGAGTCGGCGGCGGCGGCGAAGACGCGCGTGACGCTCATCACCGGCGCCAATAGTGGCGTAGGCTACACCGCAGCCAAGCAAATAGCCGCACAGGGTAAAACGGTACTAGTTGCGTGTCGCACGGCGGAGAAGGGCAAGCAAGCGGTGCGCGAGATCAAGGCTGAGCTCGGCGAGTCGGCGGATGCGCGCGCGTTGGACGTCGGCCTCGAGCTCACGGATTTACGAAGCGTCCGCGAATATGCGTTGGCGTTCTTAGACCGCTCCGACCTCGAGCTCGACGCACTAGTGCTCAACGCAGGCATCATGGCTGCGCCGCTCGAGCGCACGGCGCAGGGCCATGAATTACATTTTGGAATTAATCACTTGGGACACTTTTTGCTCGCCGACGCGTTGACGCCGGCGTTACGCGCGTCCCGCGGTCGCGTCGTGAGCGTCTCAAGCTTGCTGTGCATGATTGGCGAATTAGCGCTAGATTTGGACGATTTAGATTGGAATACGCGGTCGTATGATAAATGGTACGCGTACGGCGCATCAAAGGCACAAAACGTTCTCTTTGCGGATGAATTCGCCCGCCGCGAAGGCGCGAACGGCATCGTGGCGAATAGTCTACATCCCGGTATCGTTACGACAAATTTGGTGCGATATAGCGTTCCAGATTTAATTCAGTCCAAACGTGACTTGGCTAAAGAACGCGAGAGTTTCGCAGGGCAACTCGCCGCCAAGGCGGGTATTCGGAATCCGGATGAAGGATGTAAAACAACCGTCTGGCTCGCCACGGCAAAGGAGGCTGGCGAGGTGAATGGAAAGTTTTTCGTGGATCCGGCGTTGGAATACCCTGGTGCGACGCACGAACAGCTCGTGGCAGCCGGGGATTGGTTTTTAGTAAGTGGCACAGAATTTTTAGCGCCACAGCTCAACTACCCCGCCGAATTGTTCAAATGGCGTAATGAAGCCAATGCCTCAAAGTTATGGACGACGTCGCAGGAAATGGTGAGCAAATTCGCCGTGTAGTTAGTCTAGTCTCGCTATAAATGTACAACAATACGTTACGAGCATAATTGCACAGCATCCTCTACGAGCGATGATTCAACGTCTGGCAACGCCGCGCCGTCATCAAAAATGTCAAACGAGTGCACGCTCGTATCATTAAAAGCGCCCTGCACCGTAAACGTATCCCCGGGGTCGATGAGCGTGGACTTGACAATAGTCGACGCCGCAATCACGTGCGAAGGGCGTTTCTTCGACGGATCTACATTCTTTGCCGCCCAGCGGTCGGCGTACGTCGTAAACGTATTCCCGACGCACACTAAATCACGTAGCTGAGTCGCGCTCCACCGCGCGCGCACGACCGATTCGTATAAATCCCCTTCGCAATGCGGCATATAGAACATTACGAATTCATCTACGTCGCCGTCGCCATCGCCGTCGCCGCCGGTTGCTAATACTAACGCTCGGCTGGCGCTCTCAGCCACCGCCTCCCCGCCGCACGTCTCTCGTAACACCGCCTCGTCAACCAACGTAAAGCACGGATCTCGCGCCTTCACGCGCACAAAATCATCCCCAAACGTGGCTTTGAGCGCCCGAGTCAGAAGTATCGCGAACGCGAGCTGCATCCTCGCCACCGCGCTCGTCGCCGGCGACCCCAACCCCAACACCAGCGCAGTCACCACCCTCTCTCGCCGTCGCTCACGAACCGCATTCACCACGCAATCGATCGCCGCGCGCGTAAACGTCGCGTCTTCAACATCTCCGATCGCGCGTGTCACTTTACGCACCGCCTCTCGCGCGCGCTCGGCGATGACTTCCGGCGCGAGCGATTCCTCCTCTGCGCGCACATCCGCGTTGAGATTCGTCTCCGCCGCGTGCGCCGCGAGCGCAGACTTGTTCGCCTTGCCGCGAACGGCTCTGCGACTTTTACTCGACACCACGCGCCACGCATCGGCGTCGTCTGACATGGCGCGCGCGCGGCGGTGTGACGTTGTGACGATTGGTGTCACCTGTCAAACGCATCGTTTTTTCGAGGCACGAGCGTTTCCACCGCGCGCGCGCGCGCCATTTCTCCACGCTCGAGCGCACGAGCGCGCGCGTCGGCGTTCGGTGTCGCACTCCATCGTGTCGTCATGGTCAAAGTCACGATCAAGCCTCGATTGGAGGTGAGTAAGTGGTCGTTGTATTGGAAGACATCCATGTGCACGAGGACATTCATGTTGGATACGTTGACGCTGGATGACGTGACGTACGACGGCACGACGGCGAAGGAGATCAAGGCGGCGGTTGCGGCAAAAATTGGGTTACCAGCGGTGGAGACGTTGCATCGGTTGGAGGAGTTTGTGGAGCCTTGGGAGTTGATGTAGGTGTGCGCCGCCGCTCGATGGGACGCGTCAAAGCGACGAGCCGACGTTCAACGTTGACATTCGCACGGGAGATGACTGACGCCGCGTATCGTATCGTTATATGTATGTGTCTATAGTATGTATAAAGGTCGCGAGATGGATGATGATAAAACCATGGCTGATTGCGGGCTACCCAACGTGGATGGCACCGAAATTATCGTCGTGCGCAAGCAACTCGTCGCCGAAGGATGGAAAATTAAATACGGCGACAATGAAGATTCAGACACGGAAGAGGAGGATTTTTAACGACAGCGAGCGATGCAAGTGTGTACGATTAGTTCGTGATGAATCAATATGCGTGCTTTTAAATATGAACTACATTGTCGAGGCTGCATCTTCGGCGCTCGATTCGTCCGTCGCGCCAACCTCTACCGCCGGCGCGCTCGGTGCTTGCTGCGCGGCGAATTCCGTCTCGAACGCCATCACCTGCGATGTTGCCGCGGCAACGGACTCGCGATCCATGAGCGCTAGGAATTCATCGAGCTTGCCAATCGCGCTCTTGCTCGCCTTGGCTGAAAATTTAGCGTACTCCGCCGCCTTGCTTCCGTTCACCGCGCCCAAATTCTCATAATACTTGGAGTAATCCACCTTTTCCATGTACTCTAAAAAGTCGAACGCGATCGCTTTCGCTTTGTTCTCTTCACTGCCGCTCAAATACGCCGCCGCCTTGAACAAATTCGTCTTGACGTCGTTTGGAGCTCCGACGACGCGCGACACCGTCGAGCTCAAGTCCTCCCACTCACCCTCTTCCGCAAGCGTCGTCGCGCGCACGAGCAACGCTCGCGAGCGAACCAGCGGCACTAGATAAAAGAACAGCGGTTTCGTCGGCTCTGGAGCTTCGATAGACACTTGACTAAACGCCGCGAACGCCGCCGTCAACGCCAACCCGATGATCAATCGCCGGTTCACCGTCCCTTGCTCCTCTTCCGTCAACCCAGCATTCGCGGCATTCACCCCCGCCTCGCTCGGCTGATCACGCACCAAAAACTCCATGCCATCGCGTAACCAAGCGTCGCCCTCTGTACGCGAACTAAACAGCTGCTCGCGCTTCCCGACGCCATCAACGCGCGACTTTGATTTCGCCGGCGTCATCTTCGCCAGCGCATCCACGCTCTCCACCGCACCCCCTTGCGCGCGCGCCGCGAGTTCCGCTTGTAATTTCGCCTTGTCCGCCTCGGCTTGTTTCAGCTTGGCCATGACATCCGCGAGCGACGCTTCGTTTAATGGTTGCGCGCCATCGCCATCGTCATCGACCGCGCGGCGCATCGTCGTCGTCGTCGTCGTCGTCGTCGACCGCGCGCCATCGCGCCGCGTCCGCAAGCGCGACGCGACGCGACGCGTCGTCGTCATCGCCGCCGCGGTGCGCGTCGTCGCCATCATCGTCGTCGTCGTCGTCGTCGTCGTCATCGACATCGCGTCGCGAGGCTGCCTTTGACGTCATTTCTCGGCGAATGCGCGCGACGACGCGCCTCTCGCTCTCGCCTCTCGTCGCCGCGCGCCACCGTTGCGCCGCATCGCGCGTATCGTCGACGCGCACGCCGCCCGTCGCGCGGCGCACGGCGCGCGCGCGCGCCATCATCGACGACGACCTCGCGATGGCGGCCGCCACGAATGAAGACGATGGGACGAATGCCGACGCTGCGGCGCCGCGCAAGCGCATACGGTGCGATCCGGCGACGACGGGGGTGACGGGGATGCGTAACTACACGCTGCTCCACGGTGCGGCGCTGATGACGTCGCAGAGCGTGTACGGGGAGCTGGAGCTGCAAGAGGCGTCGCAGAAGGTCAAGGGCGTGCGCGTGCGACAGCACGTGAACCCGCTCACGGAGCGGTTCCAGCGCCAAGCGCCGGCGCCGGTGTGGGCGAATGCATTTTCAGACGTTACGCGGCCGCTGACGATCGATATCGGATGCGGTGGGGGGAGATTTGATTTGTTGTACGCGAAGCGGCACGCCGGGACGCGGAATATATTGGGCGTCGACGTCCGCGCGCCGCTCGTCGAACGCGGTTCGGCCTGGGGCGAGGCTGCTGGCGTAGTGGATAACGTACATTTCGCAGAGTGTAACGCGACGGTGTCGATTGGGGAATGGATTAAGAGCTATAACGCGTGCGGAGAAGGGAAAGGGGTTGTGGATTTGGTGTGCGCGCAATTTTGTGACCCACACTTTAAAAAGAAGCATCGCAAGAGACGCATCGTACAAAAGACGCTCGTGGAGCAGTTGGCGCGGGAGCTCACGCCCGGTGCACGTGTCTTCTTGCAAAGCGATGTGCGTGAGTTGACGGAGGATATGCGTGATAAGTTTGAACGTTTCGGTGGTGATTATTTTGAGTTGGACGACGAATTGTACGACGCCGACGTCGTCGCGGCAAAAATCGAGGAGGCGGCGAACGCGCCTCCCGACGAGGAGGCGGCTAATGCACACGATGATGGATGGCGTTCGACGTGGGCGCACGCCGGTTGGCTCGATGAGAATCCGTTAGGGATTCCTACGGAGCGCGAAGTGCAAACGACTGGCGAAGGGCTGCCCGTATTCCGCATTATGCTCCAGCGCAACGACAAGGCGTACGCCGCGGCGTGACCATTGCCACCATTGATTGTAACACATTAATACACATCTATTCTATGACATGAGTGCCTAAATGATACACGACGTGCGCTCGCTATTTTGCGTCGACGCGTTGCATACTCGAAAGCGCACGCATGTTGACATGCACGTGCCGTGCTGCGCGAGTTGCTCGCGCTTCTATTAGTCGAGCGCTACCTCTCGGTTCGCTCGTCACCGCGTTCGGCGCCCGAATGCGCTGAATATAATTATGAATCTCTCCACTACTGGGCACGCTCGCACGCACGTTGTCTCGAAAGGTTGTCTTTGTTGAAACCGACATCGGTCGGGCGCTCAACGGCCGGGCGGCGCGGTCGGCGGTTCGCGGGCGACTCGACGCCGTCGTACTCGTCGTCGACATCATTGTTCGCGTCGCCACGCGTTCCAACGCCGCCACGTGTCGCCGACTAGCTAATGGACTCGCGGTTTGTATCGACGACGGCGCCGTGCTTCGTTCGATTGCTTTCGCAGAGCGCGTCTTAGGGGACGCCCCGTCGTCGTCAATATTCGGGCTCGCCGAATTCCATCGCTTGCCGCTCTTCAATGCATCCGCTACGGCGCCGCCATCTTTTCTCGAACCATGATGTGACGCATCCGCGTGCGAGGGCACGTTCGTACGCGCGCTGTCGATTCGAATGCCTTCGCGATTGGCAATATCTATCGCGACGGCTTTACTTAAACCGGCTTTTGCCATGACGTCCCACAAGCCGCACACAACGTCCCGCTGCTCGTTGATGATTTGATCCCGAATCGCGAGTTGAAAATGTAACTCCATATTTCGCACGCCAACGAGACGATATTGCGAGAGAATGCGCAAGAAACTTGGCGATTTACCATCATTGATGGCTGCATCAATACGGGATTGAATGGCGACGCGGACGAGCTCGTTGGCCTCAACGTCTTTGCGGTACTTTGCGCCGAGAACTTCATTCGCACGAATCGTTTCGTCTATGGCATCGATTCGACTTCGCAGTGTACTTCGTTCGGCAGTGCTCGGGTTTTGGTCCACGATATCTGTGAGTCGACGTTTGAGCGCCGAGCGCTCGTAGACGTTTTGCGCATTGACGTCCTCGAGCTCGAAGAGCGCCTTTTGAATGTTGATCCTCTCCTCGACGTTTTCGTTAATGTCGTCGCTTAGCACGTCCAACCACGTTTCTGATAATGACGAACCATCGCAGCCCGTCGTCGTCGTTTGCGTCTGGCTCGTGCGTGGAATGATGTCTTTATTCGCCAACTGCGTCTTCAGCCTCGCGACTTCGGATTGTAAGTCGTCAATGACGTGTTGATAGTCGCCGATATGATGGCGCTCGCGCGCAATGACGACGTTTTGTGCAACATTGGTCTTAATTTCTTTCGCCCGATTCGCATACTTGAGCGTGTTGATGGTGTGATTATACTGCTGCGACGACGCGCTCACGGTGGCGATCATCGCCGTTCGAGAATTTCCCGACAAACCATCCTTGAGCAGACGCGTGAGCTTGGAGTTGCGGTACGGAATGTACATTCGCCCCTTGATTTTTGAATTGCTATGCCGTCCGAGAGCGTTGATACAATTCGCGAGGGCGAGTAAACTTTTGTTTATATTCGCCCCATCGCGTAGCTTTTGTCCCGAGTTCAACGTATCCGACGCCCGTTCGCTTCCGGCTAAATCAACCAAGGATAACTTGCCGCACAGCACTTGCTTCTCTTTGCCCCCAGCGCGTCGCGCCCATCGCTTCACGCTAATCTCTAACACCGCGTGTGAGCGACTCGACGTCGCGTTCGCTTCGGTGTAATCGATACTGCGTCGTTCGTTTCCTTCGTGCAAGAGTTTCGTAATGTCGTCGGCGCAACGCACGGCGATGCGCGTCAATCCCACCGGCACGGGTCCGCGTTCGGGATCCTCGCGCAACTCAAGCGGCGAACTCTCGACGACTAACAAGTCGTAAATGAGTTCATTGTACACTTCTAAATACGAACACGATACTTCGAATTCGTACTCCTCCTTCATGGCGTCGATTTGATTGAAAATATCCACGAGCGAAAGAAACATCATCCCCGGTTCGTCGTAGTTGCCAATCATCGTGTGCGTCTTTCCTGATCCCGTCGCCCCGTACGCAAACACGGTGGAGTTCATACCATTCACGACGCTTGAAATTAAGCCTTTTCCAGTGGCTTCGTACACCTCTGCATTCGACGCTGTGCCACTGAAAGCGACGTCAAACGTATACCGCCTCGACTTTGTTCGTCCTTGCACTTGGTCGAGGTACGGCTTTTCTTCGTCGGGATCCATGACGACAACCGTATCGCGATTCACGACGCGTAAAATGCTTCGCGTGGGCATGCGGTGTACACATCCTGAAAGCGACTGCGTTGAATTCGTGAGTGTTACGGCGTTCGAAGACGTATTCATCCATGCTGAAGACATCGCGGCGGTGGTTTCGCCCGCGGCGGTTTCGACATCCCGCTCCACCGGTCGCGTGCGCACCGCCACCAAAAGCTTTGTTGTCTGACTTTCAAACGTCCCCGACAGTCCTCGAGTGTCCGAAGACGCTCCACGGCGATGTAGCGCCGGCACGCGGACGTAAATCGACCCGCTCGACGTCGAAGCAGACGGTTGTCTAGAGCCTTCTGAGAAGCGTTCGCGCGGCGACGCCGCCGACGCGTCTTCGCGATGACGCATGATTTCCACGTCTTTCGCGAGCGATATAATCTTAATCGGTAGTACGCGCCACCGCGTACCGATATGAGCACGTGTGCGTTACGGTAGTCGTACGCGTGTGTGTCAATATGAACGAAAAGTGCGCTCGAATGAAGTCAACGCCAGTCAACCGAATCGCCGTGTTGACTTTTCCCCGCAGCGCGGCCCAGTTAACAACGCACGAGCCCTAGCCCTCACGCGCCGCCTTCATTCAGCTCACGCCGAAAGTGTTTGTAATTCACGATAGAGCGCACGAAGTCGCCGACGCCGCGCTTCGAGTTCGGGTCTCGGCTCTTTCTGCTCTGGCTCGTCTTTGTCTTCGTCTTCGTCTTCGTCTTCGTCGTCCACATACTTGACCTCCACAACGCGCGCATCGCGCGCCACCGCCACCGGCGCGCGTCGAAACTGCGTCTCTAACCCGCCACCACCACGCCACGCGTCTTCGGGCGCTCGCGACGCGCTCGCGAGCTCTTCGCGTAACGCTCGACATTCGCGCTCCAATCGCTCGACGTCGCTCGCTCGCGCCGCGCGCTCCGTGGCCAACTCAATCCGCAACGCCTCCACGCTCGCACGCAACGCATCCACCACGTGTGTATCAGCGTAATTCCCCGCACTCGCCGTCGCGTGCAACATTTTCGCATCGAATCGCCGTTCAAACGCTTCGAGCGCGCGCGTAATCGCATTCGCGCTCGCTTCAACATTCGCCGCTTCGCGCGCGCCGCCGCCGCTGTCCGACACGCTCGGCGCGCGCACGGCGCCCATGCGCGCCTCTACGCTCGCGCGAAGCGCGTCGACGCTCGCACGAAGCTCTGCGCGGTCCTCATCGTCGGCATCTCTCGCGCACTTGATGAGCCGAGCGAGCGTTTGTGAGCGCGCGTCCGTCTTCTCCATCGCCGCCTCGAGCGCGGTCACGCGCGCATCGACGGAATGGCGCGTTGGCGTCGAACGCATGGTGCGATTGCGGCGCGGGGTCGGGGTCAGCGTCGGCGCGTCGGCGGCGGTGACGGCGTCGGCGTCGCTAAATGTTGTCGAGAGTCTCCACATCTGCGCACGCGAGCGAAATAAAAGCACGTCGCGCGACGCGACGCAGCGTGTGAACGGGCGCGCGAGATGTCGGATGAGAAAATCGCCACGTTCGCGAGCGTCACAGGATCCGAACACGCCGTCGCCGCGCATGTGTTAAAGGTGCGAGTGATGCGTTTGGATTAATCCAACTTGGAAACAATCTTGCGCCCGTGTACGCGTCGCGACGCTCTCACATGTGTCATTTACTGACACCAACGCACGCACCGTTGCAAATGTGATCTAACGTACAGGCGTATAACGGCGATTTAGACGCCGCGGTGGATGGATTCTTTGACGGGACGATGGAGTCGCGCGTCGCGGCGTACGACGCGGGAGCGCTCGGCGAAGGCGACGACGACGATGCTGGCGATGGCGATCGCCGCGAACGGGGTGCGGACGACGATATGGTGATTAGTGATGGGGACCAACCCGCAGGGGCGCGATCACGGGTGTCGTACGATGAAATATCGGATGATGAAGGCGATGACGACGATGACGAAGACTACAACGAGTTTGCAAACTCAGACGACGCCATAGATCTCATGAGCGAAGAGGATGAGGATGTCGCCGAAGCCGACGCGCGCATGATGCACGAAATTGCCGCAGCGCGTGCGGCGCGCACGGTACAGGCGCGACGACCGCGACGCGGCGCGTTCGCCGGATTCGCGGAGGCGGGACGCGAAGCGCCGGCGTTCGTCGTGCGTGACGGCGGTCGCGCGTACGCCGGCGGTGGTCGTGGTGGTGGCGGTGACGACGTTGATGGTCATGGATTCGAATTACCCGATGGCATCGATCGTGAGGAGGCGAGAATGTTAGAAGCGGCAATGTTAGGCATCGCATACGTACCGCCGGATAATAGACGGATGGATTTCGGTCCGAGCGCGCCCGCTCCGGCGAGCGTGGTCGCCGCACGGTCGATTACAAACGAAACAGATCGTGCATACGAAGAGTCATTACGTGCGGATCGTGAGAAGGCGGCAAAAGCTCGCGCCGAGCAGGTGGCGAAGGAAATGATGGAGGCTGACCGCGCGGCGGAGGAAGCGCGCGTCAGAGCTGAAGCTGAAGCCGAAGAGTTGGCGCGCACGAAACTCGCCGAAGAAGCCGCGGAGGCTTTACCAGACGAACCAGGTGTAACGGACGAAGGCGTGGTGAATATCGCGTTCAAAATGCCCGATGGTTCGCGCATTATGCGTCGCTTTTTGCTGTCACACACCACGAGGGCGTTGTTTTCTTTCATAGATGGATATGAAAAGTTGCACGCGGATTCGTCGCGATTGGCTGTGGAGCCTGGGACGTATAGATTAGTCGCGCAGCATCCGCGACGAGTTATTGAGAATAGTGATGCCGGCACAATTGAGAGCGCTGGATTGACGCACAAACAAGAAGCGCTGCTGATAGATTTGCTTTAGATTTGTTTATCGACGAGAAAGAACATCATTTATGTGCATTTTGCCCACAACACAAAATTTCGAGCTACTGGTTAGTTGAATTAATAATGTGTGCGATGTGCTAGCATCACCATGCTATGGCTAAGGAGTTTGGTTATGTTTAATTGATTTTGACGCGTTCGCCCGCTTTGGTGAGGAGTTCGTGAGGATTTGAGCCCGGCATCACTCCAGGCGGGAGATAATACGCCGCAGTGCTCGCAATGATCGCCATGGTTGAAAATCCGATGGCGACGACCGTAGTGTCCTGGCGCGCACCCCAGTACGTAGCACAAAGCGCACCTAAGCGAGCGAGAAGATTTCCCCAGCTATGTCCCGTGGCTCGAATCTGCGTCGGATACGCCTCTGGCGTCGCAAGCCAGGTGATGTTCCCAGCGCTTGCCGCACACAATCGTGCCAGCATGGCGCTCGCTACCATCACACTATCGACTACTCCACTCACGATCAATGGAAAAGTCACCGCAAATCCAAAAAAGAAAAACGATGCAAGTTTTCCACGTGGATAGGAGTTGATGACGAGAAGCGCGATGACATTTGCGACGACTTCTCCCGAGCACGACACCGTAAGCGCCCAATACGGGTACTTTTTCGCCGGTGAACTCGAGCCAAGTAAAGGTGGTTCTAAAGATTGACCGGTTAACACTTCCATCGCGTGTGGTAGGAACAACACGATGCCGTAGTAGCAGAAACATTGTGCAAACGACATAATCCAAATGCACATCGTCGTTGCCGCGGCACTCCCTGTGAACAGAATGGACACGTCCAAGTGACCCGAGTCCACGTGTTCAAGCTCGAGCGGGCCTAAATCAACCTTGTTCATTTTAGCTGCCTTGAGTAAAATCGCTTCCGCTTCTTCTCGTCGCCCTTTGACAACTAACCAGTTTGGGCTCTCGTCAACCCAAAACAACCCAACCACGCTCAACGCCGGTGGAATAGCGCTATACGCGCACAGCCATCGCCAGCCTTGGCTCTCTAACATCACGGACGCCACTTGCACCACTAACAGTGACCCAAGCGCGAAAAACATCCACAAAGACATCATCACCGTCCCGCGCGAAGCGTTTGGGCAAAACTCACACAACAAGTCGTACGGAACGCTAAACCCACCAATACCCACGCCCACGCCGAATCGCGCGAAAATCAGCTCATACACATTTCTACTAAAGCATGAAACCAACGCAAACGCGGTGACGATAACTATCCCGAGCGCGAACGCTGGTTTCCTCCCGTGACAATCCGCGAACAGCCCAAACGCCACGCACCCGACAATCTCCCCCACGAACACCGCTCCCGCGATGTTATTCGCCATCGCCGACGACAATCCCCACTCACGCTTCCCTTCGCTCGTTAAAAACGAAAGCAGGCTCACCTCGATGCTCTCCGCCATGATGCACAAGCCGGTGATCGCGAAGAGTCTCCATTGGTATCGCGACCACCCCAAGGTGTCTTTGATCTCGGCTACCGATCGCACCTCGCTCGCGGATGACCGTGGGACGCGATCGGCGACGGTGGTGTCGCCATCTGTTGATTTCGCCATGGTCGCTCGCGCGCGCGCGGCGGCGGGCGGCGGGCGGTGGGCGGCGGCGTATGAGGATGAGCTGTGTTTGTGTTTTTGGGACAAAGTTTTTGGTGTTGAAAACCGCCGGCTCAGCGGGCGTCGCATAATAAATGACCTAGAATTGGATGGCACTTCTCTCGACACGCGCCGTAGTACACATCCGGACCTGCGACGCGAAATTCTCTCGGACTTTCGGCGCCGAGCCAGAACTCAGCGATGGAATGCGGGACGATGTCGAGCGCGCGCGCGTACGCGAGGAGTTTGGGCGCCGCGCAGTCGCCGCACCCGCACGGAGGTGCGTCGATTGGTGGATAAAACACCTCGCGGAGTGGCTTCATGTCACCAGCAAGATTTGGTAAGCGATAACTGTCCCAAATTTCGTCTTGAAGCGCTCGCGAGAGGGCTTTCCGCTGTGATTTAAGCTCTCTGGCGCGCGTTTGACATTCGGCGAGCGCGGCGAGCGCTGGCGCCACGGTGGCGTCTCGCGCACGCTTCAACTCTGCGAGTTCGCGCTTCAACGCGCGGCTTTCGTCTTCTAGTGTTTCTAGTGCTTCTAAATCTACACCTATGGCGCGCAACGCGCGACGACGTTCACGTTCTTCCTTGACATGAGCCGCGCAACGAGCGACCATGTCATCGCTCGCCGCCGCTTTGTCTCTCACCTCCTTCCTCAATGCGTTCTCCCGAGCCTCAACTCGTGCGAGCTCGTCACTCAAACCCTTAATTTTAGCGTGTTCAATCTTGTACCGTTCTGTGTCGTGCGTCAATGCGCCCACGGGCGGCGCCCAACCGTGCACTCGCCACGTCCCGAAGAGCTGCCCGCTAAACGCCTTCAGCGTCCTCGCCGTCCCGCTCGAGCGCTCCACGCCGACTAACACCCCAATCATCTTCCCCCCATCGCGCGCATAGACGCGCTCAAGATTAAACAACCCTTCTTCGTCGACCGATGCGTCGAAATCAAGTCGACCGGCGTGCGTGATGGCGCTTAACACCTCGCGCGCCGCGCGCTCCGCCGCGGGCGTCCTCGTCAGCGCGTGCGTCGTCGCACACCGCGCGCAATACCCCACGCACGCGCGTTCAGGCGCGCGGTCGAGGTCTATCACGCGTTTGATATCCTTTGCGTGCGCATCCGCGGCGCGCGCGTGCTTGCGCGCGGCACTCGCCGCGCGTGAGCTCACGCGCGGCGCATCGTCGCTCGCGCTCGCGCGCGCGACCACGGCGCCGACTGTCGCGCGCCTCGACGCCGACGCCGCGCGCGTCGGCGACGCCGACGTCGACGTCGGTGCCGGTGACGCTCTCGCCGCCGCGCGGCGCAGGACGGCGTCGACGGCGACGCGCATTCGTCGACGAATGCGCGCGCGGTGATGTGATGCGATGCACTGTATCGAGCGCCATTCGCGCGCGCGTTCGCGTCGACCGTCGACCGTCGACCGTCGACCGTGCGAACGCGAGCGCTATGGCGTGCGTCGCGTCGACGCTCGCCGCGGCGTCGCGCGCGGGCGCGCACGCGTCGACGAGCGCCGCGGCGCGAGGTATGCGTGACGACTTCAAGCATAACGCGACGACAACGACGACGACGATGTTCGCGTCGACGCGACGGCACAGCCGCGCGCGACGCACGCCGCGCGCGCGGGCGAGTTGGCGCAGCGACGAGGCGCCGGATGGATTGATGAAGCGCACGGCGGAGGCGCTCGTGGCGCGGTGGCGCGCCGGCGGGGCGCGAGAAGTCGAGTTGGAGGCGTCGATGGCGTCGTTGCGCCCGAACGCCGACGCCGACGCGCGGTTGTGCGTGGAGAACGTGGTGTACGAAGATGATGTGTTTAGAAAGATGCATTGCGAACTGGCGTGGGGCGACGGCGGGTTTGAGGTGCTGCACGCGGTGATGTATCCTTGGGCGGAGCGGGCGGCGCCGTTGTTCGCCGCCGATATGGTGAGTTTTGGCGGACGCGTATCGTTGTGCATCGCCGATGTCGCGCCCGTGACGGAAGATTTATCGCTGTCAAGCTCGTACACGCGCGCGTTGACGCCGACGTTTGACGCCGCGCGTCGTGGATTACGACTGCGAGAACTCCCCGACTGGGGGCGAGAGATTTTAGGCCCGCTCTGCGTGTGCGTCGGCCCGAAAGTCGGCCCCGAAGGCGAGCGCGAAGTCGAGCAATTTCTCAACTATTTATTTTCTCTTCACGACGCGCACGTTGCGCTCGCGCGAGCAGAGCCAATCTCCCCAGATTCCACGCGAGAGAAGACGCTCGCCGCGCAGACGCGATTTTGCGACTACCAACTCGAAAACATCAAAACCCGTCGCGCGCTCGAGCGCGCGTTCGGCGTCGAACGCGCCGACCAGTACATGCGTGATGTCTTATTCGACGTCACCGCTCGCACGCCGTGCGCCCCAGCCCCCTAGCTTGTGTCATACACGAATCATTAAACGCGCGCGAGACGTCGGCGTTCGCTCCACGCTAACACCAAACCACCCCACGATCGTACCCTCATTCGCCACCTCGCGCACGTCGCGCGATGTCCGGCGACACCGAGCGCACGCCTCTCGTGCACACCACATCGTTGTCGTCCACACGAGGCGCACTGGACGTCGAATCCGTCGCCCCCGCCGCGCCGAGCGTCGAATACATCGACGATGTCGATGACTTAACACCCTTTGCCTCGCACAAGCGTTGGCCTCGCAAACGCGGCGTGTCCGCGCTCGTTTTCGCGCTCCTAGCCCTCGTGCTCGTCGGCGTGGTGTTGTTCGCCATGGAACCGTCGAGTGCGAGCGCGACCGCGAGCGCGGCGGCGACACCGGCGAGTCCGAACGCGGAAACGCTGCGCGAGACGGCTGCGGCGGAGGCGAGCGGGATCGCGACGTCGACGACGTCCGCGCGCGTCGAGGCGACGGCGACGGCGGTGGTTGACGAGGACGCGCCGCCGGGAGATGACGCAGAGACGTCGACGGCGACGGCGACGGCGGAGACGGAGACGGAGGCGGTGGCGTCACCGCCGCCACCGCATCACGCGACGACGTTGTCGTGGGATGACGTCGTCGCGGTCGAAGACGAGGAGGCGCCGGCGACGCGCGCGGATTCCGACGTCGATGGTGCGGTGACGAGCGAGACGGTGACGACGAGTGATGCGTCGGGTGCAGATGCGAGTGATAGCGATGCGGTATCGGCGACGGTGTCGACGTCGACGGTGAACGAGGCAAAGCCCGAGCCCGAGCCCGAGGCGGTTCGCGTGAGCTTGGCCACGAGACATAGTTTTAGCAACGCCGAATTCGCCATTGGCGTCGTCGAGGCGTGTGCGACGCACACAACCGCGCTCGCATGTACGGGTCAAAAGGACGTGTACGGGTGTGCGTGGCTCGATGGGGCGTGTCGCGTCGGGTGCGACGTTTTTGAGAGTAAAATTGGGTGCGTGACGCAGGGCGATTTGTGCTCGTACGACGTCGACGGCGGCGGGTGTTCGTATACGCCGTCTGATTGCGATTCATTCAACGCTGCCGTGGCGTGTACCACTGCGGGCTCGAGTAAATGTGGATGGCTGAAAGATAAGTGCTTTGATAGAAATACGGTGATGCGAGGATGCGTGCTTCGCGACAAGGCTACGTGCGAGGTGACCAATCCAGACGACCACGAAGAAATTCCGTGCATGTGGCACACGCCGCGGACGTTATCCATCAACGGCGTCGTCGAGTACATCGGTGATGAAGAAAACTTTGAAAACACCAATCGCACGGGTATATGCGTCACTGAGCTTCCGTGTGCACAGCACACCAATCCAGACGCGTGCGCCACGCAGGCGCCGATGTGCGTCTACGACTACGCCTCGAGCGCGTGCGTGCACACCAAGACGATTCAAGACTCCTATCGCGTGTGTTCCACCGCCAGCGACGCCCTTAACACATGCCCAGACGCCAATAACGGCGCCAAGTTGTTTTGCAACTTTAACTTTGAGCACTCTGGGTATTGTCAACGGTGCACCACGATGACCACCGTCGACGCGTGTTTAGAGCTCGTCGTCGAAGCCGGTCAACAGCGTTGCATCTCCAAGTGCTTCACCGCGAATGAAACCGATCGCAGCGCCATGTAAATAATTATTTCTACGCACATATAGTCACACATCGCGCATCAGCGCCGGCACATCGAGCGAATCGTGAGGCGGTCTCCATCCCGAAGCGCCGTTTCGTCCCGAAACAGTTTAAAAAAACCTCAACCATGCATTCAACGCTTTCGAAACGTTCCGCACTCTGCGTCGCGCCCGCTCGCGCACCTATTATCGCGCACCGCACAGAGAACACGCATTACGTCGCGACGCACCCATGAAACGCCGCACGAGCGCCAACGGCGACGCCGCCGCGAACGATGAACACCAAGACAAGCGTCAACGACCATCGATCGATGGGAGCAAAAAAGACGATCACGACGACATGGACGTGGATGAGGTGCGTGCGCGCGATGACGCGCGTTGCGACGTGGTGTGGATGTGTCTCAGGCACCATGCCGTGGCGGTGACGCGGCGTGGCGATGGATATCGCGCGCGCGGGCGGGCGGTTAGTTTGAATTCGCGCGACCCGCGCGTGAGGGTTGCGAAGAGACGCGGGACGGGCGCGTCGCGTCGCTGACGATGAGACTCGTGGACTGATTGCGTTCGTGCGTATTGTACGCGGTTATTTGTGTTGTACAGGGTGGACGTTCTGCGCGTCGAAGTACGCGCTCGAAGGCGCCTGCACCGGCAAAAGGAAACGCGAGCGGCGGGAAGAGCGGCGTCAAGGAGGAGACGACGCTCGTGACGTATCGCGAAGGCGAATCGTTAGCGGCGCACTTGAAGCTCGGCGAGGGCGTGTTGGATGTGAAGATTCCTGCTGAGGCGACGTCGTCGGCGAATGCGCATCTTCGCACGCGGCAGTTGTGGGGCACGGATACGTACACGGCTGACAGCGATTTGATGGCGGTGCTCACGCACACGGGGTACTATCGACCGAGCGCGACGGTACCGCCAACGCTAGTAGAAGTACGCGTGATTGTTCGAGCGGCACCGCACCCCGAAGATGGGTATCCATCGACGAGTCGTAATGGAATTCGATCGCGCGCGTGGGGTACGATGCAAGATGGTGTCGGTTTTGTCATTGAAAGCGCGCGCGCGGTGACGAGCAACAACGCGTCCATCGATTTGACGCCGAGCGCTGGGACACACAAGGTTGTTGCGCCGACGTTTTTCCCGGTTGAGAAGGAGCATGTTGTGCACACGCGTAACTCGGCGGCGAACAGTGATCGCAAGAAAGGCATGATTCGCGAAGTTACGATTCAGTACAACTTGTGCAACGAGCCATGGATGAAGTACAGCATTAGTCTCGTAGCGGATCAAGGTTTCAAAAAGTCGCTCTGGACGTGTGCGCGTCTTCGACGTGACGTGTTGTACCTCGAGACGCAGCGTACACGTTTCGAGTTGAGTTGGTTGAAGGGTAAAGAGAACGATGAAGATAAGTTTAGATGGTCGGTGAGCAAGAAGCCGCTTCCGTTGGATAAAATGCGCGAAGTCGGCGTGCCGTTACCGAAAGCGCACGTCGATGTCATTGATGATGACTTGCGCTGGGACGAGATCAACTGGGGATTAAACTCGTTGTTCGTTCGTGGGAAGGAGTACCAAGTGTCGCGTCTTCAGTTCTTTCCTCGGGAAAAAGAATAAAACAGTTACAGCTCGCTCCTCGCTCGGCGCTTTATTAGTAAGAGTAAAAACATAATTACAGTCGTCTACAGTACATATCGCCTATCGAGACGTGATTTGCGATCGAGGCCCGCGTCCGAACGTTTCATCGATTTCAAGGTCGATGTTTCCAAACTCGCTACCCTCGGTAGTCCAATCTTCGTTCTCACCACCGATTATGATTTGCTTCAAGCCAAAATATTCGCGCGAAAATTGAATCAACGAGTTGATCAACACGTCGACGCACATTTCATCTGAACTACCTAAATCGACCCATACTCGACACCAATTAGCCTTATATTCTGGTTCGGACATTTCATGAAATACGTGCGTCGATGTGTCCGTGCTAAACTCGTGCGCTTGCTCCATGGAATAGTCCATAAACGACACGGAATCAAAATTGTCTTGCACTTGCAAGTTATTTGAATTAAACCCACCGAGCTTGCCGAGCACGAACCACGCTTTGAAAACCTCCTCGATCAACGGTTTTTCCATGTCTGCAATTTTATTATGCGCCTCGACCCATATCCATAAATTAAACGAATTATACTCTCGAAACGTCACGAGCGTCGGCACCGTCGAACCGCTTCGCTCTTGATAAATCTTCTCCTTCTTTTGCTCAAACCGTTCACGAATCTTCGCCTCAATCGCCTGAGGATTACGCTCGGTGCCTTCGAGCAACGACGCAATCTCAGGATCACTCTCCGCACTTTCCTCGAGCACGCGCATCCATTCCGGCGTCGCCGCGTTCGCGCTCGCGTTCGCATCCGCCTCCTCGCTCGCATTCCCATGCCCCGCATCCTTCCCCACCTCACGCTCGCGTTTCGCCCGCCGCGCCGCCCGTCGCACCGCCGCCGCGTCGGCATCGACGTCCCCATCCCCACCGCGCGCGCGCGCACCGTTTCCCCGCGTCCCCGCGCGCGCGCGCCCACGCGCGCGCGCGCCGCCGCCAACCACCGTCGCCGAGCCCAGCGGCGCGCGCGCGCCCATCGACGCCATCCTCGCGCGCGCGTGCGCGCGTCCACGCGCCTGATCGAGAACGGTGGTGACACACAAAAAAATCTGCGCCCGGTGGCGGTGCGCGCGGTCGCGTCGCGCGGTCGCGTCGCGCGGTCGCGTCGGTCGAAGGGCCGCCGATGCTCGAGGTATGATACATTAGTGGCGCCAGGGGAACGAGGGACACGAAGCGACTTTTCCTTGCGTCACCATTCGTCACTTTAACGCACGCAGAGTCTTCGTTCGCAAAGACATCGCACGGCACACACGCAGTGAATACATTGACAATCGAGATGTTGAGCCCGGCGCGACGCGGTGGGGATGATTTCGGCGTCGCCACGCCGTCTCGAGGACGCGTGCAGGTGAGGATGATTGGGTGACGATCGCGACGATGGATCGGTGGTTTGAGCGTCGATGCGACGCGGCGGTGGGCGCTCGGGCGCGCGCTCGAGCGCGTGGGTGTGGCGCGTGATGGGTTTGTTTCGTGAGTTTCATCGCGCGTGTGGGGTTTGGTGGGGATGTCGTGCGATGAGATGGGTGCGATTGGATGCGCGATCGGACGCGCGCGCGGATCGATACTGACGTCGTCGCGTTTCTCTTTATGCGCGTAAAACAGGTGGACCGATTTATTCCTAGCCGCAGCGCGTTGGATCTTGATGTCGCACATTATAACTTGTCCAAGGAAGTGGCGGGCAATGATGGGGAAAGCGAGGTGAAGGAGATCAAGTCGCCGGCAAAGGTGCGCGCGCTCGAGCGAAGGCGAAGAGACTTTTGTGATTGATGACGCGTCGACGCGCGAGATACTGACTGTTGATTGTTGTTTGTTTTGAACATGCACGTAGGAGGCGTATAAGAAGAGTCTTGCGGATAACTTCCATGTGGATGACGGAAGCGATTCGGCGAAGATTCTCGCGTTCAAGTCAAAGGCGCCGGCGCCGCCGAGCGGGTTGGAGAACTCGGCGCGCGGCGTCTACACAAACAACTCCGCAGGTGTGAAGGCGAAGAAGACGTTCCGTCAGATTCCCCAAGCGCCTGATCGCATCTTAGATGCGCCGGAGTTGATCGACGACTATTATTTGAACCTCATCGACTGGGGAACGTCGAACCAAGTCGCGGTGGCGTTGGGAAGCACCGTGTACTTGTGGAACGCAGATACTGGCGATATCAACCAATTGTGCCAAACGAACCCGGATGACGAAGATGATTACATCACCTCTGTTAGCTGGGGTGCGGATGGTAAGCACATTGCGGTTGGTACCAACAGTGCGGAGGTTCAAATTTGGGACGCGTCCCGTTTAAAGCAAGTGCGTACGTTGCGAGGCCACCAAGCGCGGATCGGTGCCATCTCGTGGAACGGCACGCAGCTTGCCACGGGTAGTCGTGATAACAACATCATGGTTCACGACGTGCGCATTCGCGAGCATTGCACTTCGGTGCTTTCGGTTCACCAGCAGGAGGTGTGCGGGTTGAAGTGGAGCCCGAGTGGTAACCAACTCGCGTCTGGCGGTAACGACAACTTGTTGCACATTTTTGACGCGACTTCCATCGGCAACCGATCAGCGTTGCACCGATTAGATGCGCACCAAGCTGCCGTTAAGGCTCTCGCGTGGTGTCCGTTCCAGTCCAACTTGCTCGCGTCGGGCGGCGGTACCGCCGACCGTTGCATCAAGTTTTGGAACACGAACACCGGCGCCATGTTGAACTCCATCGACACGCATTCGCAAGTGTGCGCGCTTCAATGGAACAAGCATGAACGAGAGCTTTTGTCGTCGCACGGGTACAGCCAAAACCAGTTGTGCTTATGGAAGTACCCGACGATGACGAAGATGGCTGAGTTGACGGGTCACAGCGCGCGAGTGCTTCACATGGCGCAGTCTCCGGATGGTACCACGGTGGTGTCCGCGGCGGCGGATGAGACGTTGCGATTCTGGAAGTGCTTCGCGGACTCGGGTGACAAGGCGAAGAAGGTGCGTGATTCTAATGACTCTTCTGTGCTTCGCAGGTTCAACTTCCGTTAAGCCGTCGCAAGGCGCGCATACGACGCGAAGATTACTATTATTTCTCCCTCACTTCCTCGACAACGACACCTCCTCCCCACGTCGCAGCAGATTATCCCATTCTTTTAGTCGTTGACGACACTCCCCAGGACATCACTTTACTTGGTTTTTTTCAAGCCCTTTCTTTTAGAGTTTCCGCGTCGTTTTGTGTTTTTGTTTTGTTCGTTTGTTTGTTAACTTCGCGCGGCGGCGGCGTTACTCATTACTAGCGCCTCCGCACGCGTCCGAACGGTACAACGCGCTTCACATTCACACCATTCCTCACGTGTTCTTTTCATCGGGTCAAAGCTTAGTTGGGTACATCCAGGGTGTTTCATCAACACCATCTCTCACTCACGTATCGATTGCCACACACACCGCGCCATCCTTCCCGCGAACGTCTCTTCGCGTCATGTAGTATCACATATTCAAAACGAGTCCAAATTCAAATTCGCACGCGACAGATGCGTTCGCACTCGCCCGCATACCGCGGCGCGACGCGCGCGCGACGACACCTCGCGATGTTAGTCGACTTGAATAAGTTCCGTACGTATTTGTTTCGTCGCGATGCGCACAGCGCGGCGCGATGGGCGCGACAATTGACGCGCATCGTGCGCGTGTGATGGGTGACGATCGGTGGTGACGGTTTCGCGCGCTCCAACCTTTGCGACTGACGCGACGATGTGCGTTTTCTCGCGATGCGTAGACCATGCGTATGCGGCGATGCGCGATGATGGGGCGAATTGCCCAGTGCTCGTGTACGTGTCGACGGCGGATATTGATTCGTGCTGCGCGTTTCGCACGCTCAAGTTGATGTTGTGGAGCGACAACGTTCCGTTTAGCGTGTTCCCCGTGAGCGGGTACGGGGAGTTGGAACGCTATGGGAGCGAGATACCGGATGATGGTAATCAGCGCGCGATCGTATTGATTAATTGCGGGGGTACGGAGGATGTGAAGAAGGTGATGGGGTTGAAGGCTGGGGCGCGCGCGTATGTGTTCGACTCGCACCGGCCGTTGGATTTGGAGAATGTTCGTGCCGGTAATGAGGATGTTTTGGTGATGCGTGACGACAAAGAAGGTAATGAGGTGTTTCCTGAGCCCGATAGCGACGAAGACGACGATAGTGACAGTGACAGTGATGAGGATGAAAGGGCGAGTGCGGGCGGCGATTCGCCTCGCACGAGACGGTTGAAACTAGCCGAGCGACAGCGTGAGCGCATAGCGTACTACTCTCGAGGATCATTTTATGGCCGAGCGACGGGGATACTCATGTACGACATAGCGTACAAAATGAGTAAGGACAAGCTTGAGAATTATTTGCCGCTTTGGTTGGCGGTGTTGTCGCTTACGGATCAATACGTACACCAGCGTTTGTCGCACGAATCGTACACTTCGTGCGTGATGGAGCTCGCGACGAGAGTAAGTGCGATGAGCAACGCTGATATGCCCACGACCCGTTCTTTAGAAGATGGCACTGTAGTCAAGGCGTTCGATGAACGTCGTATCACGTACAACGAAGAGTATCGCTTTATGCTCCTCCGTCATTGGTCGCTGTACGAATCTATGTTGCACAGCAGCTACGTCGCAACAAAGATGCAAACGTGGACTGAACGTGGTCGTGCAAACCTGCGTTCGTTGTTCGCCCACGTCGGCATTCCTCTCGATGTTGCGCAGCAAAAGTATTCGCACATGTCTCCTCAAGCGGTGAAGCAGTTTGAAGAAAAGCTTGACGAACACGCCGAATCGCACATGTTGGATGACGTTAAATTTTGGTCGTTCCAATATTCGCACGGCTACGCTATGAAGGTTTGCGCGGCGGATGTCGTTTACGGCGCAACTGCTTTACTCGAAGGCTTGATGAATGATAAGGACGATAAGAGCATCACACCGGCGGATAACTTTTGGCGCGCGGCGCAGTCTCTTTCGTTGAACAACTGGGACGAAATGGAGTCTGGTATTGGTTACGCGATTCGTCTACAGCAAGCAGTGATGCGACAAGGTGGGATGGCACTCTCATCTCGAGCGCATATCCGCACAATTGGTAGCTTGCGTTACTTTTCGCTCATCGATCACGGATCTCCCGCGGATGTCAAGCTGTTCAAACATCCGCTGTCATTGCTCAAGCTCGCTTTGTTTATCCAAGATGCGCTTCGAACGGTGCGTCGAATCGTTCGTCCATTAGTTGTCATCGGCCCATCACCTGAAGACCCCACGTTGGCCCTCATCGTTGGCGTTACGGGTAAGCCGAACACGGATAATGAGGGAGGAGGAAACTTCTTCACGCACTCATTCAAGATGGCGGCCGAGCGTGTGCACGCACGATTCAAGCACGATTCGTTTGAAGCTTCCGTGGTTCAAGTCGCCGAGCGCGATTTAGGTTCATTCATGGAGGCGTTGAGTGATTTGGATGCCGAGCGTTTGGCGCGTTCGATGGCTAATGAAGCTGATTAAAATATGTAGTCAACGCGCAAAATCAACATTGTAGCAATATTTCACGTTTCAACGTGTATTTACAGCGTGTTCTAATTCATAAGTGGCGCGCGTCACAACAACGTCGCGAGCTCTATCGGTATATACCGATATATCATTTTCAACTGTCCTTGTGGCTGCACCACGCGAGCATGAGCTTCAAATCCGTGAGCATGAGCCTCAGTGCCGACGTCCAATTTTCGTCACGATTAAACGTGAAGCTCATCTTCTTGCCGTCAACCTTGTCGCCACTGATGCTGTAAGGGAGCTCGAATGGAGGATTAACTTGCTGCTGAATATCTCTCGCGCGCATAAACTCCGCGAGCTCTGAAAGACACGTGAGGAATCCCAAGATCGCCTTATCGTATTTGTGTGACGATATGATGGAGAATGGGCCATACAATTCAAATACGTTGCCGTTCGCGTCGCGCACCTTTGGAAAACTTCCAAGCGGCATGAGTTTATATTGGGTAAATGTAAACTTGCACATACGCGCCATAGACTGCAGTAGTAAGCACGTCAACCCAAAAGACGCGTTAATTTCATCCCACTCTACGACGGCGTTTGGCAAGCGCCCGAGACGAAAGCCGTTAATCGTCCCAAACGCGCCGTCGGTCCAAATGTGAAACGCATCATTAAACACGTTTGTTTTTTCTAATCGACCCATGTGCGTCTCGGCCTGCTCGATACGCGCTAGAATCGAGTCACGCTTTTCTAAATGCGCGTTCAAGTTCTTCTTAAATGCGTGGAATTCGTGCCAATACGTCTCCTCCGCTTCATCCAGCGCCGCGGCTTTCTTCGCCAGCTTACTCCGCGCTGCCCTCGTCACCTCTAATTCAGCTTCCAACGCTTGAATGGTCTCCTCGGCTTCACGCTCTGCGAGTTCTAAGTCTTCAACCGCGTGCGAAATATTCTCAACGTCATCGTTCGCCGCGTTCGTTTCGTCCTCTGCCTCGCGTAACCGTTCGAGCGTCTCCTCGTACGCCACGCACTCGCTCTCGGCTTGCGCCGTTCGTCGTTTCACCTCCGCCAACGCCATGCCCGCGCATGCATCACATAAAGGATGATCAACATCACTCATATCACTGGCGATATCGAATATTCGGCTCAGCGTGCTCGCTTTAATGTCCAAGCCTTCGTCGCGCGCGCGCCTCGCGCCTCTCGAGAGCACCACGAAAGAATCTCCAAACTGCCCCCCGTGCGCGCCGCCTCGCGCATTCGATGACGCCTCGATCGCGGCTGACCGCTCGCGGCGTTCGCGACTCGCGAGTTCCGGCGCGAGAAGCACGAATGACTCCTCGAGCGTCGCGTTCGCGGGCATCGCGGGGGCGTTGATAAAGTTGAGCAGAGACGCGCACGCGGCGCACTTAAACTCGAGCGTCGTCGCGCGCGTCGTCGACGTCGACGGCGTCGACGCTCGAGGCGATGCGCGCGATGGTGATGAGGCGGCTGACATCGCTCGCGGCGCTGAATTTCGGTGGCGCGCCGCGATGTGCGGGATGGAGTTCGCGGCGCGGTTGGTTGGTTGGTTTAAATAAACGCTTCAGGGGGATAATGTTTTGCTTATTACTCGCTAGTGGCCTCAGCTTCGGAAGCGTCGGCGGCAACATTCTCCGCGAACGCGGCATCGACGTCGATCTTCGAAAGAAGGTCCTTGACAAACTCATCCGTGACGCCGGCGATGGCGGATTTCAACGCGTCGCGCAACTCCTCGCGCGATGTGGCGTCATAACCGTTCCCGTACAAAGTCCCTGGCCACCTTGCCAAGTTCTCGATCACGCCCGCCTTGGTTTGTTCGACGTCATCATCCGCGTCCGAGTCTTCGTCGCGGTTTGTGATGACGTTCTTGATAATTACGAGTTCGTTTAACGCATTTGTCGCCGCAGGGACGTCGCCCTTCAACACGTGCATGCACGCCGTCATGACGTAAAAGAAAGGCGTCTGTGGCTTGACATTCGACGCGGGAATTTCACTAAGCACTCCATCCAATTCACCGGATTCAATCTTGGCGTTGCGCGCCTTGACACTCGCAATCTTGTAATCATTCAAGCCCGCGATGCCGCTTAAGTAGTTGTCGTGGCCGAATTGCGCCGTCTCCACGTCGCCAGTGTTCACGCCAACACTCAAAAAACGCAATATCGCCTTGTTCGGCACCACCACGCCGCTCTCCTTGAACGCGACCGCGTATTCCTTGGCCAAGTCAACTAGGCCGTTGTTTAGCGCCACCATAACCACCGCATTCGACGCGAAATAGTAGGACCCAAACGACTCGCGCGTCGCGTCGTACACTCTATACGTAAACTCAAACGGACCCCTATAAGCACCATAAAAACCTTGCTTGGCGATCGTTTTAGTCATCTTCCCACCCAATTGAGGCACGTTCTCAATAACCCACGCCGTGCGCTCGAAATCTGAAATGTCCAAAAGCGCTCGCAACAAATCCAAAAACACGAGCTCGTTAAACTTTGGAAACTGCGTGCCCGACTCCGACGCGTACCTCGCCGCGCGGTGCTCGTGCGCCAATGCCATGAGATCAATCACCGCCTGTGCGTCATCACTAGACTTAATCTTCGGCATGATGATTCGCAATTGTCGCGACCCGGGCGGATAGCCGCCACTCGCCATGCGTTCGCGTGCTATCGCCGTTGCCTCGGCGCACGACGTCGCGCACGCCAACGCCACGTCGTCGTGAGACTTCACCAACAGCGTACGATAATGCGGTGGCGACATCGGCACCTCATCTGGCATCTGAAACACATGTCTCTTATTCCGTTCCGCGCGCGTTCGCGCCTCAGCCACACCGTCCTCGCCGACATCCTCGTCCCCGTCGTCGGCGCCCGCATCCTCGTGCGCGCTCGTCTCCGCCGCTCCACTCGCGCCGACCACATCGCTCGCGCGCGCCGTCGTGCACACGCCCGCGAACGACGACTGCGTCATCTCTCCCGCGCGCATCGCGCGCGACGACGCCCAAACCCACGCCGCCGACGTCGACAGCCGCGCTGTCGTCCCGCGCCGACATCCGATCGCCGCCATCGTCATCGGCGCCGCCGACGACGCCGTCACCGGCGCCACCGCGAACACCGACGCCGCGTGCGACGTGGCAGCCGTGTATAATCGCGCTGTGCGCCGCATCGCGCGTTCCGTCGCTCGCGCGCGCGTCAATGACGTCGCCGAGGCGGCGGCGAGGATGACGATTGTCGACGGTGTACAAAATCTACCCATAACTTTTGCCATCACACTCGCGCGAGGCGAGACAAAGTCGCGCGCGGGGCAGTGGGGCCGCCGTTTCGAGCTGTGCCTGGCGGTCAGGGCGGACTTCAAATCCGTGGCGGCTTAGCGGCCGAGTGGTTCGATTCCACCTGAACGGCGATTAGTTTTTTGTGTGCTTTGTGTTTCGTGTCGCGTCGAGGGCGACGCGGGTGAATGAGTCTCTGTCCAGGCGTACGATGGATGGATGGCGTGATGGATGGACGCGGCGTCGTCGCGGGCTCGACGCGCGAAAGGATAGACATCTCGTCTCTATGTATGTATGTGTGTGTATGCGCCAAGTTGTCTAAAATATCGCGTCATCCATGCGTCGTCATTGTCGTCGTGAGCGTCGTCGTCGTCGTCGTCGTCGTCGTCGTGTTGGCGCGCTATCCGTCTCTCTCGCGCACGCGTCGTCCCGTCTCCGCCCATCGATCGGCGAATCACAACTCATTCCTCTGCGCCATGACCTCCATGCGCCGTAACACTGGCATCACATACTTTACATACACCGGTAACGCATACTTTTCCAACACCGGCTCCACGCGCGGCGCGATAAACCTCCCATACATCCCACTCATGACGAGCATCGCATGCACCAAGTACAACCCGATGAACACCGTCAGCGCGCTCAGCACCGCGCTCGCGACGGGGTGCGCGTCGAACCAGCGATCGACGCGCGCGACGGCGTACCCGATTGGGTCATCGCTTCGTCGCACGCGGGTCTTTTTAGCACGCGCCGACGGGCGAAGGCGCGACCGCGGCGCCGCCATGGTGTGCGGGGGAACGTGGAAAAAAAACCGTTTCATGTCACGCCGAAACGTCATTGATTGCCCCGTCGCAGTCGCGCGCGCGTACGAGGGACGACATAGAGCGCGAAACGACCGCGTGGGTGTGTGCGACGTTGTCGACGCGCGCGAGCGAGGCGAACGAGGTGAACGAGGCGTGCGAGGCGAGACGCATCAGCCATCAGCCATCGCGATGGCGGACGTCGATGCGTGCGACGAGAACGCGCTCTGGCGCGCGATCGCCGGTGGGATAACCCCCGATCGCGCGCACCGGGACGTGTTTGATGATGTGTTTGAGCCGTTCGTGGCGTTTGCGCGCGAGAGCGAGGGTGTTGAAGGCGCGAATGCGCGTGATTCTCGAGAGGGGACAGACGCGCGCAAGCCGAGCGCGCGCGTGCGGAGCGCGAGAAGCGAAGTCAAGGTGGCGACGTTGAGTGCGCCGAGCGCGGTAGCGGTGATGCGATTCGGTGCAGTGGACGTTGGTGACAGCGCGGTGGAGGAGTTGGAGATCGTGAATGATACGGCGTTGGCGCAGGTATGTTTGAACGCGTAGACGCTCGCGCGCGCCCGACTGACCCAGAAAACGCGACGACTAACCGCGACCACGCGCGCTCGCAGGAAATCACATTTCGCGACGACTCGTTGGACGATGGGTTTTCCATCGACCCGATGCGCGTGATGATTCAGCCCGGGACGACGGGTCGAGTGCGCGTGACGTGGACACCCGTCAAGGCGTTGAACGCGACGTATTGCGGCTCGTTTGCCTTTGACGCCGTGGGTGAAGCTCCAGTGCCGATGGAGCCGATCGCGATGAAGGTTCGCACGCGAGGCGTGGCGAACGCACGAAGCGGTGCGCTGCAGTGTTTGACGAACGTGACGCACGGTGGAGAGCACGGGTCGAGCGCGACGAAGAGGCCGAGAGACGCTCGATTGGCGACGCGACGCTCGCTGATTATTTCTCCAAAGAAGATTATGGATTACGATGCCGATCGATTGAAGCAACGACGGGTGGACGAAAATCTTACGATGGACCTCACGCAGGCTCCAGTGGCGCGCGCGTTGCAGCTTAATCGCGCGAGCGAAGACGTACACCGGGTGCCGGTGACGAGCACCGCCGAAGATGCGCCAGAGGAGTTTCAAGCAAACATTTGGGTTCGACAGCAAGAATTAGCATTCATCGCGTGGTTGAATCACACAATCGTCGTCGATGACGTGGGGACGATGGGCGATGACGCACCATCGGCAAACCGAGGAGGCTCGGCGTCGGCGCGCGAGGTGCGACAAACGGTGCGCAACAAGCTTTCGGCGTTGTATAGTTACGATGACGAACTCGGCCGAGTGCTTCGCAAGACGTACAGACACGTCGACAACGCTCGTTTACGACTGAAAACCGGCGAGACATTCATGGACGACGTCGCTCTGAAAGAAGACTTCTCACGCGCGCTCTCGAGCTACTCGACGTTTTGGTTGCGTCTCGGCGTCGAAGTCATCGTAGGCGCAAGCGTTCCATGGAAGCGTCACGCAGATTTGCGCGAAACGCAAGAAGAGTGCATCAACGCGTTGTGTCGAGATCACGAGCTCGAGCTCGAATTTGGCACCGGACACACCCCTGGTGCGCCGCCTTACGCGCACGGCTACGATGAAGCGCTTAGGCGAAACATTTTGAAGCGCGTATTGCTCTTGGTGTTTATTCTCGATCGATGCGCGCACGAAGGATTGCCGCCTTCTACGCCTCTATTGATGCGTCCACACGCCGCGTTGAAGCGAAGCGAAGACATTTTGCGGTTGGCTCTACAAGGCTCAATGTATGGCGAGGGCGATGTCATACGTAACCTGAGTCAATGCTCGTACAAGTTGCATTACAAGCAGAATCCCATTCGCGAGTACGATTTCCGTTGCACAAATTTAGCGGTGGATCTGCGCGACGGCGTACGTCTGTGCCGCCTCATGGAAGTATTGAATGCGGACGTGCTCTTCATGAGTTACGACGAAAAGAACAAGGAATGGAAGCGTAGCTTACTCGGCGAGGCGCATTTTCCGTGCGCGAATCGAAATCACCGCATTCAGAATGTCCAAGTCGCGCTGCGCGCGATAAAAGATCAAAACGTCGGTTTGCCCGGAACGTGGAGTCGCATCAAGGCGGAAGATATCGTCGATGGTCATCTCGAGCACACCATGGGTTTACTTTGGGCGTTGATGATGCACTACTCCGCCCCGGGTTTATTACTTCCCAAATCGTTGGATGCCGAGATTGTTCGCCTCGGCGGTCGAGCGCCAGACGTCAAACGCGTCGAGCGACTCTCGGCGGCTCGACGCGGCGCGTCAATCGTCGAATCCCCGCAATGCGCCATGGAGGCTCGGTTGTTTGCGTGGGCAAAGGCTGCGTGCGCCGTGCAACGCGTGGATGTGAACAACCTCGGCAGCGCTTTTACCGATGGACGCGCATTGTGCGCGTTGATTCGAACGTACGCGCCCGCCATGGTGCCAAAGCATCGCTGCGTCGCGAACGCGCCCCTCAAGCTCAATGATGCGGACGACACCACGGCGCGAATCGCCCGCCGCACGGCGTGTGATAACTTTGCCACGGTGAGTAAGGCGTTGCAAGCACTCGGTGGGGTCCCGAATCCCACGTTTGACATACGATTCGCCGACACGGGCGACGTGGAATCGCCCGATCCGCGCGCGGTGAGCGGGTATTTACTGTTTTTGAGTGCCCGACTTTTGCTATTGCGACAACAAGAAGTGGCGTGCGTGCGCGTGCAACGGTGGTGGAGATGGCACCGTCCGAACCGACCGCGATTTGCCACGGTTGTGAAGCGATGGATAGCGGCGGCGACAATCATGTGCGCGTACGCGAGACGCGCGCGCGCCGTCGCAGAGGCTTTGCACAGACGTCGCGCCATCGTCACCATGCAAGCGCATCGCCGCGGCGTCATCGCGAGACGCAACTTTATCGTCCATCGCACCGCGGCGGTGACGATTCAAGCCGCCTATCGCGCACACGTCGCGAGGTTGGCATTTTTAGACACCAAATGGGCCGCGCGCGTGGCGCAAAAGACGCGTCGATCGCGCGCCGATCACGCGCGTTTCATCCGCGCGAAACATTCGGCAATCGTGATTCAATCGTGGTACCGCACCGTGCGCGCGAGGAAAACGTTCGAAGAGCATATCACCGCTGCGCTCGTCATTCAAACGTGGTGGCGAGGCGCATGCGCGAGAGCCGAGGCGAAAGCCATCATCGCGCGCCGTCAAGCCGTCGTGCGGTCAGCCGCAATCAAGATTCAAGCGGCGGTTCGCGCGTTCATCGTGCGCAAGCAATTCCTACGCCTGCGATGGGCTGTGGTGTGGGCGCAGGCGCGCGCGAAGCGTGATATTACGCGACGGGCGTTTGTCGCTCAAAAGCAAGCGGCGGTGAAGATCCAGTCGAGATTCCGGGGTTTTTTGAGCTTTAGCGCCTATCGCGCGAGGTCGCGGGCGATTGAGGACGCGAAACGCGCGCGAGCGCGCGCCGCGGCGACTGAAATTCAGCGACATTGGCGCGGCTTTGCAGCTCATCGAGAGTTTTTGTTTGTTAAGTGGTTTGTGACGATTATTCAGGCGTACGCTCGAGGTGCGTTGGTAAGACGCAAGTATATCCGCGAATTGTTACCGGCGCGCCGCCAGGCGCTGGACAAGATGACAAAATTGGAGGAGCGTAAGAAACAAATCCGAACGCAACTCGCCGCAGCTCGAGTGCAGGACAAGGCGGCGAAGAAGATCCAAGCGTTCTACCGCGGACATCTCGCGCGCAAGCGTGTGGAGCGCAAACGCGTTCGACAGATGAGCAAGGTGACGGCGAAAGCGCGACGCGAGGCGGATAAGAAACGCCGCGCCAAGGCGGTGTCGCTCAAGGCTGCGGTGTTATACAACGCTGCGGAAAACATTCAGCGTCACGTCCGCGGCTGGTTGGTCCGGCGCGCGCTGCACCGCGTGATGCGGCAACCCGTTATGGATGGCAAGCGAGGAGAAAAGATTGAATCGAAAATTGTCGTCGCGCAAGCGTACGTTCGCGGATGGTTGGCACGCAAAAACGCCGTGCCCAAGGCGGAGTGGATTCGTAAGCGTCTCAAGCACACGACCGAGCGTGCGGATCCTCGTCATTCGTTGCGTGAGCGCGCAAAGCAAGCGGCGATGCTCGTGTGCGCGCCGCATAACCTTAAAGAGTGCGTTCGCGGGTGCACATTCTTCATCGACCATTGGGAGCTTTCTGAGACGTGCAGAAACGCGGTGACGTCTGCAGACGTCTTGCACGCGCTCATGCGAAACATTCGTTCTTGCGGGCGTTCCGCAAAACAAGTTCCGTTGTTAACCGTGGCGTATGACTTGCTAGAGCTCGTGGCTAGCGACAGCGAGCACGCCAGCACGCTTGCCGACTCCCGCGATTGTTTGAACATCATCGTCGAGCACATGCAAATGTTCCGCGACCGCCCTTCGCTGTTGGAATCCGCGGTGAATGTTGTGTTGGCACTCTGTGAAAATTCCAACGCGCACTTGGGACAGAAAGTGATGGGTCGAATTGAATCGCTCATGGAGATTATTCGTAGTAACCGCACGGTGCATCGTCGTCGGGCGATGTCGTTTGCGCATCAAGGTAAACACGACGCCGAAGTCGAAGCGAGAGACGCGTTGTTGCAAACCGAACAGTGCTTGGCGGCGCTCAAGAAGCTCAACGTTTTAGGCGCGTAACTATATTAGTCATGATAGAGAAACCGTTATGTAATACACGCAAACACGCTACTATTAACGAACGCGCATGACGAACGGGATGCGTAAATACACGCGCACAAAGTCGAGCAAGCACAACACAGCCATTCCGCTCCCCATGGACTCCCAAAACACTTGCGACATTGGCATTGGCTTGGTTTCATTCACGCGTAGGAACATTGGGAACGACACTAAAAAGTAAATGCCGTAGAACGCGGATCCCAGCGTGTACGCCATGTGCCGGTTTTCAAAATCGTAATACGGAAAGCCGCAAATCGTCAAGCTCTCCATAAATGCCGTCGTGTACGACATCGCCCCGATCGCCACACATTCGAACACGAACCTAGCTCTGTTGTCCACGAACCCTGTTCGAATGCGCCGCAGCGCCGCGTTCGACAACACGTGATAAAACATGAAATACGCGTGCGTCATCAAATACATTGAAATCGGTACGTCGTTGAGCCGATGCGCCGGAAACGTATAATCCGCCTTGAGCACGTTATAAAAGTAGTGCGTGTACCAATAATTCCCAATAAACCCGAACACCGCAATCCATAAATTCGCCTTGACGATATATCTCTCCCCAAGCGGTCGCCCGCGATCAGCCGCGCATGGAAACATCAACGGCCACGCCAACGCCGGCGCCGCACACGCGCCGCAGTACAACAAATACCCCCACTTCCCAAACGATTCATACAGCGATAACGCGATCACCACCCCCACCGACGTGATCCAACACGCGCTATACTTCAAAATGAACCACTCCGCGTGCGCTTTGGACGGATTCGTGCGTGCGTCGCACATCCATCGCGCACCGACCGCCGTGCTCGCACTGCGCTTCGTTCTCGTCTGCGCTTTCGCGCGCACTGGCGTCACGAACGCGTACGACGACGCCAAGGTCGCGCCAATCGTGGCAAATATCGCGCCCATGTCAATCCACACGTTACGCACCGACATGTTGCCCGAAGCGCGCGCGCGCTCTAAAGTGCGGCGAGGACTGCGCCCTGGACTGCGCCATTCCATCACACGCCATGTCGGGCAAGGCGCTCGCGAGCGATAGCGAAAGTGACGACGACAAGGTCGACGACGTCGAGCGCGGCGCCGAAAGCGGGAGCGAAGACGCCAAGCCGGCAAAGAAGAAGGTGCGTCACCCGCGGCCAGCGCGTGATTGATGACGCACGCTTTGAATTTGTTTTTTTAAATGCTCACGCCGCCGCATCGCGACTGACGCGCACGTCACCGCCCACAGATGAAACCGACGACGAGCGGCAAGGCTGCGAAGGGTGAGGATTCGGATTCCGACGCGGATTCCGTGGATTCCGAGTGCGTTGACGATTTATCTGGGGATGAAGTGGACGCGTCGAACATCATAGAGGGCGGCCGGCGCGCCAGACGCGGTCGACCGACGACGTTCACGGCAGCCATGTACGCCGCCGCCCCACTTGGAAGTGACAGTGATGACGAATAATCGCTCGCGTGTGCGCGCATGTCGTAGAATTGATGCATTTAGCAAAAGGTTGTAATCGTGACGCGATGTTCCTCAGAGTTGGACTCTCTTAAACGCGAACGCAATGGCGCGAGCGATTCAATTGTACCGCGCAGTCGTGCGCACCGTTCGCGGGATGGATGCGGAGCAGCGCGTGAGTGCGATGAGCGAGGCGCGAGCGGCGTTCGCGCTCGGTGCGACGCTTCGTGGACACGAGTTGGCGCAGGCGTTGGAGTCGGGAGAGAAGCGAGTTCAGGTGGCTAAGCACTACGGCATAGCGTACGAGCGCATGACGCACACGGAACTCGCTGGAGGTGGAAATAAAGACATCGAGGCGCCGATCGTCGACGGGTCGTCTCGAGGGGTGTCGGACGTGCTTCGGTCGACGATGAGCGCGCAGTTTCCCGTGAATCCGGCTGGGGCCGCGGCTCGAGCGCGCGCGCGAGCAAGGCGTGCGGCGGTTGCGGACGCAGAGATGCGCAGAGACGTTGAATGAATAAATAAATGACGCGATAAAATAGAGTAGATTGCTAGCTTTGGATAAAATTATAGTACTGTACATGATTTGCACGACGACGGCTACCGGTGCATTGTTTACGGCGTAGACGACTCGCGTCCTTCTCAAGCCCAAAGGCTTTCGGTGCCGTAATTTTTCGTCTCGCGATACGATGGAGCGGTGTATAAGAATTGTAACACTGGACGAACAACGTCGGCGGAATTGTTCGCCATGCCGCGATGGAGCAAGCGATAATCATACAAGACGGATTGTCCAGCGTTCAGAATTCCGTCGTACGACGCGTTCAGGATGTGCGACGCCTCACCAAAGCCAATTAGCTTGCTAGTCTTGTGGCTTTTGAGGAAAAACTGTGTAAACCCCACATCATAGTTCAAATCAATCAAAGGCATGAAGACGCATATTCCGTACGGCGGCGCCGCGCCGCAGCCTTCGAAATCACACTCGCGGTCCAAATGTCGACCATCCGCGTGCCATTCCTGATTCTTCGCCCCGGGATAGGAATACACCACACTCACCGCCACATTCCAACCATTGGGCAACACTTCATCTATAAATCGCACCCACGGCGCGTCGTGTGATAATAATCTAACCTCCTCCCAGTCTTTCTGTTGTAAATCGACGAGCGCGTCGAAACGCCAACCGCCTCGACTTCCAATCTCTTTAAATGCAAATCTATCCGTACCGAACGCAATGTTCGGATGTCCCACTTTCATTCTATCTTCTATCTCTGCTATAAACTCGCGCACGCGCGGCCGAATCGCATCCAGCCTACGCGGGTCGACGGTTTGCGTCAGCGTCGCCGCGCCCTTGTCTAGAAACCCATCAACTCTTTCTGCACCATCCAGACGCAACGACGACGCATCTTCACGCACCGAGAATAACGGCACGTACCCAGGCGCAATGAGCACGACTTCCACATCGAACGCGCCCCCTCCAAACTCTCGTCGAACCGCGCGTTCGACGACGCGCGTCAACCGTCGCTCCTCCGACGAACAGCTCCTCGCCCTCCACGTCACGCACACATCCATCCCGCCCTGTCGCGCACTGTCAAGCTCCGCCCGCATTAACACTCGACCTTCGCGCACGCGCACGTCGCGCTCAGGCGCGAACGGTGCGCAGCGCAACGCCCGCAACGCGCGCACCAGTCCATCGTCGCTCGCCGCGAAATCACCCTTTAACACCCGCACGACGCAGCTCACGCGCGCGCGCTCGTCGTCGTACATCGCACACTCCGCACGTTCATCCGCGTCGTCGCGCGCGCGCGCATCGTCGTCATCGTCATCGTCGTCGGTGGCGGCGGCGCCGTGCATGGCGCGAGCCGCCAGTGACGTCGCACCGCACAGAGCGACGCCGCGACGCGCCGCGATGAGTGACCAGGCGGTGCTGTTGCTCCGCAAGCAGTTGAAAGGTGCGCGCGCGAACACGAACGCGCGCCGCGCGTGGGCGATGCGCGCGAACGCCGCGCGCGCGGGCGCGAGCGACGTCGGCGGCGCCGCAAGGATCTGGTGATGTGCATATTCGCATCGCTTTCGCGGGATCGAGCGTCGCGATCGCGCGTGCGGGAGGGCGTTCGAGCGCGCGCACGCGAGCGTGGTGTTTCATACGCCGTGACTGACCGTTTGGATCGCGTGTCGTGTGCGAATAGAGCTGTCGCGGAACCCGATTGAGGGATTCTCCGCGGGTTTACGCGACGACTGCAACGTCTTCGAGTGGCAAGTGACGGTGATGGGTCCGCCGGACACGATCTACGAGGGTGGATTTTTCGTGTGTGACATGTCGTTTCCGAAGGATTATCCAAACAAACCGCCGAGTGTGAAGTTTAAGAGTGAGATGTGGCATCCGAACGTGTACGCAGATGGGCGCGTGTGTATTTCAATCTTGCACTCGCCGGGGGACGACCCGCATGGGTACGAGGATGCGAGCGAGCGGTGGAGCCCGGTACAGACGGTTGAGACGATTATGTTGAGTATTATTTCGATGTTGTCCTCGCCGAATTGTGACAGTCCGGCAAATATTGATGCCGCGAAGGAGTTGCGAGACGATTTTCCGGCGTTTAAGAAGCGCGTGGCGCGCTGCGTGCGCCGCAGTCAAGAAGCAGATTTTTAGACACGATACATGACACATATAGCGACGGCCAAGTAACAGCAGGGTACGAATAGCATAGCGCTCAGCGCGCGCGGGAGCAAATTTATTAATATGAGAATGATGAATGTGAGATTAATTGTGGGTGAGCGCGAAGCCTGCGGCGATTAAAGCGCAAGCTTAGCGAAAGCCTCAGCCGCTGCAACCGCGTCAGAAACGGCATCAACGTTCGGACCTTGCCCTTGCGCCACGCCGTTCTTTCCTCCGCCGCCCTTAGCACCGAGCGGAGCGCTCGTCGCGGCGAACCAGCCCTTCACGTCGATGTTCACTTCCGGCGGAACGCTAACGTAAATGAACTCCTTGCCCTTGCAGTTGGACAAAAGCGTACACGCGATACCCTCGTTGAAAGCATGCGCGGCCGCTTCTCTCAACGCGTTCGCATCGGTGTCATCAGCCAAGGTGGCGACGAAGAACTTACCGCCGGCTGACTTGGTCGCCGCCGCCTTGGCTTGCACGTCCGCGAGCGCTTGTTGCTTCGCCGCCGCCGCCGCCTCCTTGGCCGCCTCGAGCAGTCTCTTGGAGTGCGTGGCGAGATCAGCGCGAATCGCCTCTTTGATGAGCACAGGCATCACTGAGACGTCGCAAAGGTTTCTAATGCGTCCTAATTCCTTATCCAGGGCATCGCCCGACAAATTGTCGCACGCCTTGACTTCGGCTTGAATTTCTTGACCAAACTTGGTCGTCTCCTTCGCTGCACCGCGCGTGGCGCCAGTCATACGGCGAATGCCCTTGGCCGTACCAGTTTCTTCGAGTACAACGAAGCATTCCGCCGCGTCCGTGCTCACCAAGTGCGTGCCTCCGCAAAATTCAATCGAGTGGTTCATCCACGCGTCGTTGGACGGATTGGCGAGCAATTCGTCAATCGTGGGACCGACGGAAACCACGCGCACAGGATCAGGGTACACTTCACCGAACACAGCTCGGAGACCATTAATGCTCATCGCCTTCTCAAGAGGAACTTCGCGCTTATCCACCGCGTAGTTGGCTTGAATTTGTTCGTTGACAATTCGCTCGACGTCGGCAATTTGCTCCAACGTTAACGGCTTGTTGTTGGAGAAATCAAATCGCAACTTCTCGTCATCAACTAACGAGCCCTTTTGATCAATACCGTCTCCCATTACCTTGCGAAGAGCATAGTTTAACACGTGCGTCATCGTGTGGTTTGGCATGATTTTCTCACGGCGTTCGTAATCGACATCCGCCTTTGCGGCGTCGCCAACCTTGACTTCGCCAGTCACTTCGCCAGTGTGTAAAACGAAACCTGCCGCAATCTTCGTGTCAGCAACGGCTACCGAGCCCGTTGCGGTAGAAATGACACCAGTATCGCACACTTGACCACCGGATTCAGCGTAGAACGTGGTCGACTCCAACACAAAGCCGTACGGCCCCTCCGCAGCGGCGGTGGACTCCACAAAACCGCTCGGGGTCAGGATAGCCTTGACGGTAGTGGCATGCGATGGACGTCCAACAGCGTACTTTTCAGAGTCGTTCGTCGGGCTCACGCCATTGTTTTGCAACCAAGCCGTGGCTTCAGCTTCGAACAAAAGTTCGACACCAGTGGACTTTTTGCCCGCAGCGCGAGACTTTTCTTGCGCTTCGGCGAACGCTTGCTCAAAGCCGGCGTTGTCGAGGGTGAAGCCGTTTTCTTCAGCCATGAGCTCGGTAAGATCAGCCGGGAAACCGAATGATTCCCAGAGCAAGAACGCTTCAGCGCCAGTGACAACCGTTCGACCTTCGGCTTGAGCGGCGGTGACAACTTTTTTGAATTGTTCGATGCCCTTTTGAAGCGTGCGGCCGAAAGACTCTTCTTCATCAGCGATAATCTCCGTGATGTGTTGCTGCTTAGCGACGAGTTCAGGGAATACGTCACCAAGTTGCTTAACGAGGATCGGCACGAGCTTGTGGAAGAAGCCTTGCTTGGCACCAAGCTTCTCGCGACCATAACGCACGGCGCGACGAAGAACGCGGCGCAACACGTAGTTGCGACCGTCGGAACCAGGCGCGGCGCCATCGGCAATAGCGATAGAGAGGGTACGAATGTGATCCGCAACGACGCGATACGCCATGTCCTTTTCACCAACGTCCTCTTTACCGAGCAAACCCGTGTACGGGGCGGCACCGCTAATGTTTTGGATCGCCTTGAAGATTGGCATGAAGACGTCGGTGTCGTAGTTGCTCATCTTGTTTTGCAAGATGGAAGCAAGACGCTCGAAACCCATACCAGTATCAACGTGCTTGTTCGGAAGGGGCTTCAACACACCACCGGCTTCACGGTTGTATTGAATGAATACAACGTTCCAAATTTCAAGGCAGTTGGGGTCATCCATATTGACGAGCGAAGACGCGTCCCGGCCGCCGATGCGGTCAAAGTGAATCTCCGTGCACGGGCCGCAAGGACCCACGTCACCCATTTCCCAAAAGTTATCCGCGCAGTCGAATGGCATGACCTTACTCGCCGGGAGGTACTTTTCCCAAATCGCCTTGGCCTCCAAATCCGGTTCCAAACCTTGAGACGCGTCGCCGCCAAAGTAGGTGGCGTACAAGCGGTCCTTCGGAAGTTTGTACACTTCAGTCAACAACTCCCAGGCCATGGAGATGGCTTCCTCCTTGAAGTAATCACCGAAAGACCAGTTACCCAACATTTCAAAGAACGTGTGGTGATACGTGTCCTTTCCGACATCATCTAAATCATTGTGCTTGCCGCCGGCGCGAATGCACTTTTGCGTATTCGTCGCCTTGGTGAGCTTTGCGAGCGGGCTCTTCGGATCAGCCTTACCCAAAAAGATGGGCTTGTACTGGTTCATACCCGCATTCGCAAACAACAACGTTGGGTCGTCGACCGGCACCGCCGGAGAAGATGGAAAGTTAACGTGACCGTACTTGGAGACAAAAAAGTCGACAAACGTGTCGCGAACGCGCTTGGACGGCCACTCTTCGACGTACTTCACCGGTCGTGCCAACGCTTGCGGGCCACTCGGATCGTACACCATCGCACTTTCGCACGGAACCATCGTCCCTACGGACTCGAGCCACTCTTGTTGCGCGTACACCAATTCAATCCATCGCAAGAGTTTCGGGAACGACGTCTCCCACTCGGCGCGCGGCACCAAGTACAAGTACACGTTGGCCAACGAGCTCGCGCCGACGATATCCGCCAACGACAACACGTTATCCACCAAAAACACGGCGTCATTCACGACCAAATAATCCTCCACAGCTTGCATGAACGAACGCACTGTCGCCTTAGCTTCCGCCTCCTTCCCGGCGTCGTACGTCAGCCCTCTATTCGCGCCGATGCCGGCGATCGGATACAACCACATCGGTCCACAGCAATCCACAGCGTTAAACGAATCCATCCACCCATCAATTCTCGCCCTCGTCCATGCATCGTTAGGATACACAGCGCTCCCCGTCGCACCCACGACGCACACGTACCTCGCGATCGCGTTCGACTCGAACGCCGACGTCCCGCGCTCGGCGTGCGTCGCGCACGGCACCTTCCCGAACGGATTCTTCTCCTTCAAATACTCCGCAGACTTATTCGTCACCCCCATCTCACAAGGCATGCTCTTCAACGCACTCTCTGCCGTCCCTGCCCATCGCGCCGCGGCGCAGATGCGGAAATTCCGCGTCGTGCCGCCATAAAGCTCGAGCATCGCCATCGCGATGGGATGCGATGGCGCTCGCGCGTCGTGTGCGTCGCGTGCGTCGCGCCCTGTCGCGGTGCGTCGCTCGAGTGGGATCACGTGCGTGGACCTCTGTGGCGTTGCGCGTCACGCGGCGAGGATCCGCGTAGCGTGGGCGAGTGCGGGCGCGTGAGACGCGTTTTCGTGTGTGGATAGCGCGTGACCTGTGAACAGGGTTTCGGGATGGTCGCGACGAAAAAAAGGCGTCGGTTATGTACTTTATGTATGTATAAAATGCTGGTGGTGACACACTGGCGAACGTACGATGATGTGATGGGTGGTGGCGCGGGGATGGCGCGGCGGCGGCGCGGGATGCGATGCATCAGGGGGTGGCGCGCGCGGCGGTCCATCGCGTCGCGCGCGTCCTCTACTCGGCGCGCGTCGCGTCGCGTCGCGTCGCGTCGTGTATGTGTGCTTCTACTTGGCCAAATGGTAATCGTTCGGGACTTTGACGTTCCATCCACGTTCGTCAGGGATGCGGCCTTGCTGAATGCCTGTGAGTTGATCGTACATTTCTTGTCCGACGGGGCCGACTTTGCCGTCGCAAAACAGGGCTTTTTTGCCTTGGTACGTAACCGAGCCGACGGGGGCGACGACGACGGCGGTGCCGCAGCAAAAGCATTCATCAGCTTGCATGACTTCATCAATAGATACGTTACGTTCCTCAACCGTGTACCCGCGCGAACGCGCGAGTTCGACGATGGATTTGCGCGTAATTCCGGGCAAAATGGTTCCTTGCAACGCCGGCGTGGAGATGGTTTTGCCCTTGACGCAGAAAAAGTTGCACGAGCTCACTTCTTCGACGTACTTGTTTTCCTTGGCATCCAAGTACATGACATCCGCGAAACCCTCCTTCTTCGCTTGTAACTGCACCTTCAACACCGGGGAATAGTTCCCGATGCACTTCGTACTTCCGCTTCCCCCCGGCGCGGCGCGATGATACGCCTCCTCCACCGTCAAGTCGATGGGCGTGAGCTGCCCACCCTTAAAATACGACGCCACGGGCGAGCAATACACCAAGAACGTATAACTCGGCGCCGGTGCGAGACCTAAAATAGCCCCCGTCCCAATCAACAACGGTCGTAAATACAACGCACCCATGCCAACCGGAGGCACGTAATCTCTATTCGCGCTCACCGTCTGCAGCACCGCCTTTTGAAACAACTCCCGCGGCACCGGCGGCATTGACATTCGCCCCGCGCCCTCTTCGCATCTCGCCGCATTCTGCTCCGGTCGAAACACCAATAACTCCTCGTCCACCGTACGGAACGCCTTCATGCCTTCAAACACGCCTTGTCCGTAGTTGAGCACCGCCGCCGCCGGGCTCAGGCTCAAGTTGTCGTACGGCACGACGCCCCCGCATTGCCATTCGCCATCGCGCTCGCACGTCGCCACGTACATGTGCGACGTGGGCGTCAACCCGAAACCTAACGTAGACCAGTTGATTTCACTCGCAGGCGTGATCTTCACCGCGCTGCGCGCGCGCACGGCGGCGCGGCGCGGCGACGACGATGCGACCGATGACGATGCCGACACCGCACCCGACGGCGCGCGATCGCGGGACGATTTCGTCGTCGTCGCCGACAGCGACGGGGTCAGCGCCGCGCGCGGGCGAACGAGGGACATGTGTGCGGCGTGTGTTCGATCGCGCGGGTGGGCGCGGCGGCGGGCGGCGTCGCGCGCGCGGGTGTGGCGCTCGCCGTCGCGCGCGCGTGGAAAACCTGATAGGCCCTCAAAGCGCCACATGTCCGAACGACCTGACCCCCTGTGTCACCAATGATGCCCAGGCGAATAGGTATTGAACGCGACATTTTTGACGCGATGTGCGCGACGACGCGTGACGTGTGCGCGTTCTCAACGCGAATGCGTGGCACGATATGTGTACTGTCATCCGACATCGTTTCACGCGATTTGGCGTCGATGCGATGGCGCGGTGGATTGAAATGGGCGTCATTGTGTGGATGAGCCGTTTTGATCGTGATACATGTGGCGTCAGGCATCGCGGCGCACGCGCGCGTCGGCGACGTCGTCGGCACAGCGCGCCGGTCGCTCGCACGCGCGATGAAGATTGATGAAGTTCCAAGCTTGACGCGTAAAGCGCGCGTGGCGACGCACACGCACATCAAGGTACGCTGAGGATGCGCGCGCGCAACACGACGCGGGTGGTTTGGTCAACGATTCGGTGGCGGTGCGCTGTGTGTGTGTGTGTGTGTGTTTTGTCTTGGTGCGTACTGACGGTTCGGGCGCGGATGACGCGCGAGGCGCGCACAGGGATTAGGGTTGAAGGATGATGGATCCGCGGCGGACGCCGCCGCGGGATGGGTTGGGCAAGAGACGGCGCGAGAGGCGTGCGGGGTCGTCGCGGACATGATCCGCGAGAAGAAGATGGCTGGACGCGCGTTGTTATTCGCCGGTGCGCCGGGTACGGGGAAGACGGCGCTCGCGCTCGGGATTGCGCAGGAACTCGGGACGCGTGTGCCCTTTTGTCCCATGGTTGGTTCGGAGGTGTATAGCTCGGAGATTAAAAAGACGGAGGTGTTGATGGAGAATTTCCGTCGCGCGATTGGTTTGCGCATCAAGGAAGTGAAAGAGGTGTACGAGGGCGAGGTGGTGGAGATGACGCCTGAAGAGACGGAGAGCACGAGTGGGGGATATGGCAAGGTGATTTCTCACGTCATCATTGGGTTGAAATCGGTCAAGGGTACGAAGCAGTTGAAGCTCGACCCGGCAATTTACGAGGCGTTGCAGCAAGAAAAAGTCTCCACTGGGGATGTAATTTACATCGAGGCGAACAGTGGGAGCGTCAAGCGCGTCGGCAGGTGCGACGCATATGCTACTGAGTTTGATCTTGAAGCTGAAGAGTATGTGCCGTTACCAAAGGGTGATGTGCACAAGAGAAAGGAGATTGTGCAAGACGTGACGCTGCACGACTTGGATTCGGCGAACGCTAAACCCGTCGGTGGCCACGATCTCGTGGCGGTGATGAACCAAATCAGCAAATCCAAAAAGACAGAAATCACCGAGAAGCTTCGCCAAGAGATTAACAAGGTTGTGAACGGGTACATCGATCAAGGTATCGCCGAGTTGGTGCCAGGCGTGTTGTTCATCGACGAAGTGCACATGTTGGACATTGAGTGCTTTACCTACTTGAACAAGGCTTTGGAGAGCTCGCTGGCGCCTATTGTGATTTTCGCCACCAACCGCGGGGTCTGCACAGTCAAAGGCACCGATATTCAAGCCCCACACGGCATTCCTACCGATTTGCTCGACCGGTTAATGATTGTGCGCACGATGACGTACACGATTGAGGAAATGGTGAAGATTTTAGCCGTGCGCGCGCAGGTTGAAAACCTCGAAGTCGATGAGGATTCTCTCGCACATTTGGCCGAAGTTGGTGATCGCACGTCTCTGCGCCACGCCATGCAGCTCATGTCGCCCGCATTTATCGTGGCAAAGACGAACGGTCGCGAAAAGGTGGCGTTGTCTGATTTAGAAGAATGCGAGGGATTGTTCCTCGACGCCAAGGCGAGCGCGAAGTTGCTGCAGGAACAAGCAGATAAGTACCTCGCGTAAGACTATCATCATCGTTTGTTAATAATAATATTCTATAGTGTTTGACTTGCCATCATTACAAAACGAGTGCGTCAGGAACTGCTGGCCTCTAGGCGGCAGTCGCCTTTGGCGAGCGGTGCATCGGTGATTCTTGTTGTGGGGCTTCATTACTGCCGCCACCACTCCCATCACCGCTATTCTTTTCTTTAGTAGTGTCGCTATCGTCGCGACGAGCATGAGTCTGCTTTTTACCTTGCGCTTTCGGCGCCATGGCTTCGATGAAATACTGCGCGTCTTCTGGGTTCAGAAACGTCACGCATCCCGCGCCGACGAGTTGAAGCTGCTGATTCCACATTTGCTTGGATTTGAAATTCGTGCATACGTTACGCATCAACAAAACAGTCGTCTCTTTGTCGACGGGAGACATTTGTTGCAACACTGTAGCGTGATCAACTGATGACTTTGCGTTGTCGCCAAACAAACCGGCGAGAAAGCTGTAGATCACCATGAAATCTGGCGTCGAGCTATCGCACACGGCGACGTTATTCGACAAATACTGAGGCGGTGGCTTAATGTTTATCGCTTGCGTACGTTTCACGGTCTTCGCTGGTGCGCGACGCGGCGGCTTTGGCGCCGTCATATCGCTACGCTTGCGCTTAACCGACGTCTTCGCAGTCGGCTTCGCCTCGACTTTATCCGCCACCGCTGTGACTGACGCGACGGCAACGTTCGCCGCTTGTTCCGGCGCTTGTGTTTCCCGCGCCGCTCTCGCGGCCATCGCCGCTGCGGCGATGATCGATTTCGCATTCGAATTCGCATGCAAAGCCTTCTTCTTCACCTTGTCGCCCTCGTTGTTCTTCGCCTTGCGTCTCGGCGGCGGCACGTGCTCGCCCGTCCCATCCTTCATCACCTTGAGGAAATATTTCTGCGCGTGCGAACGAATCTGAATCACCGTTTTCGTCTCGACGTAGTTCTCAATCTTTTTCCAATCACGATCGTACAATTGAAGCGCCTTTAAAAACTTATCGTGCTCCTTCTCCGTCCACGACACGCGCGGCTTGGACATCGTATACGGCTTCCGCGCCGGCTTCGCCACCGACCCCGCGGCCACAGCCCCACCTCGAGCCTCACCATTCACCGCACCTGCACCACTCTGCGTCGCGCCCGACCCATCGACACCGACCACGCCCTTCGCCTCGCCTCGCCCGCTCGCGCCCGCGTCAATCGTCTTCGCTCCGCGCCCCGACGCCGACGCGCTCGCCGTCCGCCCCGACCCCGCCCGCGACGCCGACGACGACCCAGCCATCATCACCCCCACGCGTGATATTCCCAAAACCCAAACGCGTCACCTCCTCACGCCGCCGCGCGCAATCAAATCAATCAATCCGCGCGCAGGCAGCGCCCGATTGATTACTGATGGATTGATTCGACGCACACCACGCACCGCACGTCTCTCACGCACTCTCTCTCTATATATACACACACGAAACCACGCGTTTCGCACGCGTTGTCCCAATCGTCTCTCCGTTCGTCCGTCGCGTGTCGCGCAGTGCCGACCCGACCCGACGCGATCGCATCGCATCGCGTCGCATCGTGGATGGATATTTTCCAGGCTGGAGCGGTGCACACCACTCGCCCGCCGTGGTCACGATCGGTCGATCGGGAAGGGGTCCACGCATATGCCCCCGTCGCGTGTCCACGTCATCGCGACCGTGCCTTTATGGCGCGAACGAGGGGGATGGAGATATGTCATAAGTCGGACATTCGGCGTTGTTGTGGGTAGTAAAAGATATCCACGTAGTGTAGTGAATATGTAGGTATTAAAAGTCAAAGTCTGAGGTCTAGAGATAACAAAGGTTTGGTATTCAACGTGTACTTGGGTGTGTGTGTGTGTGTGTGTGTGTG
>Ga0255753_1000150_pt1 | contig 83874 bp, 47 predicted proteins | sample 041ome_10_FD_179953 | JGI IMG/M metagenome (GOLD analysis project Ga0255753, IMG submission 179953) | Coastal salt marsh microbial communities from the Groves Creek Marsh, Skidaway Island, Georgia - 041412US metaG (version 2) | ecosystem: Environmental > Aquatic > Marine > Intertidal zone > Salt...
CAACCCGGCACGAATCACCTCGAACGCGCCAAAGAGGAAGAAGCCCGCCACGAGCACGAGCGAGAGGAAGACGAACAGCACAACTCTCTTCCGTTTTGAAGACGACGATGAAGTTGATGTCGATGATGATGATGCCGACGAAGAAGAGGACGGAAAAGTCGTCGGCTCCCCGACCACGGGAAAAGAAGAAGAAGAAGGCCCGCCGCTCTTCTCTCCGAACAGAGTGGACCTGAACATCTTCCTTTTGTTGTCTCGGAGTGGTAGTAGAGTGAGTCGTGGATGATTTCCAACACACGCAAAAGTTTGGGTTTAGGGTTTACATTTTCCAAAAACTTTCACCACACGCGAGATGAAAAATTTACTTTTCGTGCCTCAGTTTAAAACCACACGCGCACTCAATCATGTCAAAGTTTGAAAACGTGCTCAAAGCGCAAAAGGTAAGAGAACGACGAAGGACTAGAACCGACGACGACGACGACGACAACAACAACGACAAAAGCGCGCGGCGGCGCGGTTATCTTTCTCCTCTTTGGGATTTTTTTCTTTTTATCCTCACTCCCACGGGGAAGAAAATTTTGGCTCCTGTCTTCTTTTTAGGGAAAACGATCTGATTTCTGTATCACTCACTCTCTCTCTTCTCTCTCTTTTCAATTCACGCCGCCGCGCGCGAACAAAACAGTTTTACCAGCAGCAACACAAACACGTGCACTTGAAAGGTACGACGGATATGATCTCCTCGGTCGCGATTCCGTTGGCGATGACCGCGAGTGCGTTTGGAATGCTCGCCATGGGGTTGAAGGATTTAGCGACCGGGTCGAACAAGAAACCGGGCTTTTAAAGAAGAAGAAACGGAAACGAATCCAAGTTGTATCATTAGATTATAAATATAAAACACGTATATTATACACTACCATCAAGCATTAATACCATCGTCAACGAACGTGAAGTAATCGCGCGAGACGACTTTCGTTAACATCGATGCGTAATATCTCTTCTATGAGGGAACTGCCGCTTTACTTTTTCTTTTGACTCTTCGCCCAGCCGGGGACTTGCGCGGAAACCAACCACTGCGCCTCTTCCGCCGTCGTCTCTCTTCCTAATATTTCGTTCCTGTGCGGGTATCGACCGAACATTTCTAGCACTTCTTTGTGTCCTAAAACGTATTTCAACGTCCACTCCAGCGGCGTGTTCGCGCCGTTCTTGTCTATCATTTTCCTACAAAACTTCTCCGCCAACACGTGGTCCTCGACCAGCTCAGAGTGTAAAAACGGACTGACGATAAATCCAAGCGCGGCGGGAGGTAAATCGTCTCCCAGCTCTTCGCGAACGATAAATTTCGCGTACCGCAACGCGCACTCGTCCCCTGCGAACGCTTTCTCCGTCCCTCGAAACACGTTCCTGCTGATTTGGTCCAACAAAATAACTCTCGCGAATATCGCGTCCAACCGCGTCGTCGCGCTCGAAAACGCGTTCTTCGCCAGTTGCGCTTCCGTCAACTTTTCCTTCTGCGCGACGACAACTTCAGCGCGCAAATGTTGCTTGCACTTCTCGTCCGCTTCTTTCGACCCGGAGTACCACAACTCGCTGCTCATCTTCGACGAATACTCCCTCGTGCGCATCAGCGCGCGCGTCTTCTCCTCCGCGAAATACGCCTCTTCCGTGAACCAAAACGAGAGCACTTTTTTCGCATCGATCGGGTCTCTCCACCCTTTCTTTTTCAGAGCTCCTCCTTCCTCCTTCTTCTTCGCAAAGTTCGAGGTTGGTTTGAGTATGCCTTTCCTCGGAGCAACAACTTCATCCGGCGGCTCTTCTTCCTTCGCGTCGTTTTTGGAGCAGCAGCACCCCATCTCTCTTCTTCGCGGCGTTCGTATTCCTCCTTCTCCTCCCCTTCGTTGATGATGTCGACGATGTTGATGCCGCGCTCTTCTTTCTTCGAATAATACCACTCCTCCCGATAAACAACTGGAAGAGGTCGTTACGGACGCGATGATGCTTTTTTGCTTCCCGGGGGAAAGACAGAAGAGATGCGTTTTGTTGCTCGAGGTGTTATTATTATTCTGCGCGAGGATGCAAGCAGACGCGTCTCGCCGTCCTTCTCCTCCTCTTTTTCTGGAAGTCGCCGCTCCAACTGCGAGTAGTCGGCGGACGAGGGAGAAGCGCGCAATCGTCGTCGTTTTCTTTTTCTTTTTCTTCTGGAGAAAAAAAAAGCAGAAGCATGTGCTCATTTTTTTTCTTTTTTTAGGGTTTCATATAAACCCTAAACGTTCAAAAACTCGAAAAACCGGAACCTTCCTCCTATCCACTACATCGACAAAAAGAAGGTTTGCGCCCCCGTCGTCCCCCACCGCCTTTGAAGCGACGACAGCCTTTACACATATATATATATAGAGAGAGAGAGAGAGAGAAGAGAGAGAATCGCGATGTTTGCAACCATCACCACCGCTGCTGCAGCTGCTGCTACTACTAATGCTTCTTCTTCCGTCGGGAAGACGCATCAAAAAAGAGCAGCTTTCCTTCTGCGTCGTCATCATCATCAGCAGCAGCAACACCAACACCAACACCATCGAAACGCGAGCGGAACGAACGGCGCCGAACGAGGGGGGAAAGTGACGGCGAGAGGATGCGCGGAGGAAGGAAACGCAGACGCGTTGTGCTCGTCCGACGTCGTGGAGAGCTGCCGATTGGAAATTGGGCGAATGATGATGATGAAAGTAACCTCTTCCTCTTCTTCTTCTCCTTCTTCTTCACCTTCTTCGAGATGTTCGGTAGCGCTCGCCGCCGCCGCCGCCGCAGAGGAAGTGAACGACGAGTCCATCCCGAGAAGAGGTAGAGGGGAACTGCAAGTCGTTCACGCGATGGGGCGAGGCGGTCGTGGGCGAGGTGGTCGTGGGCGAGGCGGCGGTCGGCGTTCAGGCGGCGGTCGCGGGCGCAATCGCGGTCCGTGGCGAAACCCGAACCAAGGCCCGTTGAGGAACGAGCAACTTTTGGATTTCGAGGAATTGCGCGTTTTAGGCCCGGAGAAGGAAATGCTCGGGGTTATGAGCACGGAAGAAGCGCTGGAAAAAGGCGAGGAGTTAGGTTTGGATTTGGTCATCGTTAGTCCGGAAGCCGACCCTCCCGTGGCGAAGTTCATGGACTATTCCAAGTACAAATACGAAAAAGAGAAGAAAGACCGCGAGAAGAAACGACAGGCAAAATTGACGCAAGTGGAGTTGAAGGAGGTGAAAATGCGATATAACATTGATACGCACGATTACGACGTTCGATTGAGATCTTCGCAGAAGTTTTTGAGCAACGGTGACAAGGTGAAAGTGATTTGCCAGTTTCGCGGGCGGGAGAATGATTTCCGACACATCGGGAGAGAGATGTTCGATCGATTTGTGGAAGACATCGAAGAGTACGGAACTTTAGAAAAGCAACCCGGGATGGAAGGAAACGCGATGACTATGTATATTGTGCCGAGAGTGACTAAAGATGAGGTGAATAAGAGGTACGAACAGGAAAAGAAGATGAAGAATAAACGCGAGAGACAGTCGGCCGCAGAGGAGGAAGAGGAAGAAGAGGAAGAAGAAGAGTACGAAGAAGAGTACGAAGAAGAAGAAGTTGAAGCGTAAAGAAGTGCTAAAACTAAAACTTTGGATTAACTTGGATTCGTGTGTGTGTTGTGACTTATTATTACTTTAATTTACGTCGTGTTCGTTCCTTTCTCTCTCTCTTTTTCTATTTTATACATCGCTTTTATGTTTTTCTCGTATATACGGTAGTGTTTCTCAGTTTGTACAACTTCTCCTTCTTGTTCTTCTCTTTAGGCGTTTCCAAGAGCTGCTCTGGCACCGTCAGCCGCGCTTTTCATATCGTCTTTCTTCTCCGGCACTACCGCTTCGGCGTGCACTTCGACTAAAAACTTTGGATCCTTCAACACCGACTGCGTCGTTAGTCGCACCGGTAAGTCCTCTTCCTTCATGCCGTTCCTTTTAATGAAAAACTCTTTCCACGCACTCGCCGTCTTCTCCATGACTCGAATGTCGCTCACGTGTAACGTGACTCTCAACAAGTGTTTCAAATCAGTTCCGGCTTGCGTGAGCATAAACTTCATATTCTGCAAAGCAGAGAGCGTTTGTTCTCCCGCGTCGTTGGACAGTTCTCGAGAGACTATACCGGTGAGCCACAACAAGCGTCCGAATTGAATAATCGGGTTATATCCCGGGTTCGCACCAGGGGCCTTGATCCGCTTTATTTCCGCTGTCGGATCGAATGGAGGTAACCATCCAGTTTTGATATTCTGAGACATGAGCAAGCACTGGTCGGCGAGCTTTTTTATTGCAATATCTTGCTGCTGAATGCGCGCGTTTTGGGCATTCACAATTTCAAGAAGCTTTGCGATTTCTGCCGAATCCGCCACGGCAGCAACGGCGCCGCCGCTAGACGTGTTGTTGGCTACAGCCAACACCAAAGAAGAGCTGCGCTCGTTTCGTTCCATGCTAACGACCGCAACGTCTTTTCTTGGAACCGACGGCGAGGCTACTCCAACGTCCGAGGAAGGCGGTTCCTTCAGCTGCTGTCGTCTGGTTCCGACTTTGCCAACCGGTGCTTCTGCTTTTGTTGCTGCGGGTGCAGGCTTGCTCGCATTGGACGCGGCGTTAGTACCTTTGCAACTTCTCACGTGCATCGTAAATGGGCCTTTACTCCTACACACTTTACCACATTTCTTGCACGTAAAGTCTCCCACAGCGCGCGGTGCATCCTCGACGGGTGCTTGCTGAAACAAGACTGGAGCGGATTCCACAGCTGCAATACGAGCCGGAGGAAGAGGTTCAGGCACGGGCGACGGTGACGGAGAACGCATCTCCGGTGCAGCGTCAGGGTCGTATTTGGGCATTAGTGGCACCCCTTCGACTGGAAGATTCGATACCACGACGTCGGTAATGCCATGTCTCGTCTTCAAATGCGCCACCAAGTCGTCCCTTTCTTGGAACTTCTCATGAATGCAATATCCACAAAACTTGGTTTGAAAACTAATTCGAACGCTCGTCTTCTTCGCTTTTTTCGCTGCTGCTGGTTCAGTTGCCGGTGCGCTCGCGCCTTTTCTCTTTGAGCCTTTTCTCATGTGTGCATGCTTCTTGCAATAGTTGTCATCGCCAGGAGCTTTAGTTTCATGACAGATCCAGTTTCCTCCCCGGGCACGGCACATCCAATCCGGCTTTCCAGCATTACTCTTGTATTTCATCGTCGGTTTGGGGACTTTTGCTGGTACCTCTGCAGTCGCGGGCACATCCGCAGGTCGCCCTCGTTTCTTCCGAGAAGAGGCAACTGGAGGCTCTGCGACTGGTGGCTCTGAGACGCCCGAGTCGCCCTTACACGCTCGCGCGTGCATCGTCAGTTGACGCTGTCCTCCGCACACTTTGCCGCATTTCTCGCAAATAGATGCGCTCGAAGCGGGAGCTTTATCACTCGAGACGCCTTTACAAGACCGCTCGTGCATCGTAAGAGGACCCCGACCTCCGCAGACTTTGCCGCATTTCCTGCACGTGAACTCACTCGCAGGGGCAGCTTTCGATGATGGGGGAGGAGATGGAGCCGGAGCAGGCGCCGCCACAGCTTTCTTTGACTTTGCGACAGATTTTACTGGGGTCGGTGAAAGTGAAACTGAATTTCGAATTTTACCACCAGCTTTTCGAGTTTTGGCTTCACACGAGCGAATGTGTGAAGATCTTCCCGGGGAATTCTTCTCGAAATGCTTCCCACAGTGCGGACAATCGAGCGCTTTTCCAGATAGGGAGACTGGTTTTTTCACCGCATCTCCAGACACGAGAAGGTGCGGCTTCCGTCCTCGAAAGCTTGTATCTTTCTTGTCCGGCACCACCGTTTCTTCTTCATCCTCCTCCTCGTCATCTTCCGTCAACAAATCCTCCTTCTCGGGTTCGATATCATCAACAGTTTCTTTCCCAAGCCCAGACTTCCCTTTTGCAGCCTTCGATTTCGCGGGTTTTGGCAAATGCTTTTCGCAGAACATCGCGCCGGCAACCTTTTCTTTTGAACAGCGCCACACGCCGTTTGTTCGAGTGCATCTCAAAGCTTCCGGCACTTTATCATTCGGTTTCTGCGTACGAACGGCAGCTCGTTGCTCGTCGTCACTTTCGAAATCGTCTAATTTGTTAGCACTCTTCGCACCAGCACCTCGATTACCGTCTCTTCTAGTCGAATTTGTCTCCGCTGGAGGAAAATTTACATCGTCGCGAAGTAATCTCTCCGCGAGCGCATCGTCCGGAGTGACGCGAACGCTCGAACCGCCGCGATATTTTGAAGGCATCTTCTTCTTTCGCAAGGCTACGTCAGCTGCGTGCGCGACAAAATCTCGGTCATCTGAGTCGCTATCTCCATCACCGAGTAACGTTTCTTCGATACCTTGCAAAGTGCTTCTCTCTTTACCTGATGCCGCATTGTTCTTTCCATCGCCGCCGTCTTTACCTTTCTCATCTAATTGCTTTTTAGAAGGCTGGAACATTTTTGGTTCTTCCGAATCGCTGTCGTCGTCCGTGGCTTCAGTCATCGCTTTCGAAGGAGTTCTTTCCGCAGACGCCGCGTCCTTTTTCCTCTGTTGCGCCACATCCTTACCGACCTGCAGAGCCTCGCGAAGTTTGTCTGCCACTAACGTGTTGATTTTATCGTCGGTAAGTAAACCCACCTTAAAGCCACCAGTGTGCGCGACGCGACACTTGATCACGTGTAAGCGCAACTTGGAAGAGCCATCGAAATCTTTCGCACACGCAGGACACGAAATTTTACCTCGGTACTCTTTCACAGGCCCTGCTGTCGCCGTATTCACAGCTGGTGCTGCTACAGGTGCCGCTGCCGCACTTTCTTTCTCAGCAACCGCCGCTGCCGCTTTCGTCGTTGCGGTAGTGCTGCTCTTCTTCGCGTCTGTATTATTTTGCACTTCCGGTGGCCCCGGAGAGGTAAGAAGCGACTCGTTTTCGGTGTAGATCGCATCCGCCGGTGGTGAGGCCCGTCCCCTAGCGAGAGGTTGCGTTGGAATCACTTTCGTATTCTTCGTTGTAGTGGTAGTATTTGTCGTTGTTGTTGTTGTTGTAGCATTTGTAGCGTTAGATTGACTACCACCAACAGCAGCCACACTCGACAATTTCGCAGGCATCGATTTGTTCGTCACGGACGTAATCGTCGCCGGCGTTGTGGTCTCCGGACCAGCGCTTACCGTAGCATCTTTTGTTGTCGCCGTACCCGTTGGTTGAGGATCTTGCGGCGATTTCGCCGCTTCAACGAGAGGTGATTTCGCTTTCTCTTTTTGTTGTTGTTGTTGAGGTTGCTGCTGGTGTTTTTTAGCCACGGGCGACGGCGTACCCTTGCTTACGTTACTCCCTACTGTTTGGTGTTGTTGATTATTATTAGTAGTAGTATTGTTCTTTGCGATCATCGATGCGCTCGTTTGAGTCGCTACGCTTGATTTAATAACATTCCCAGTATTCTGAGCTCCGGTATTCTTATTATTATTGCTGGTCGCATTACCATTGCTCACTGGCGGTGGTGCCACTGCCGCTGGCGCCGCTTTTGCAGGAGAAGGCACTCCGTTCGCCGGGGGATTTCCCACCGGACGCGTCCACACGTTCGCCTTCTTCTGTCCGGTACTCGCGGGAGGAGGATTACTCACAGCCGGAGCAGCCGGAGCCGGAGCGGGAGCGGGAGCGGGAGGCACTGGAGGAGGAGGAGGCGTGGGAGACTTCCCAAACGCCGGCTTATGCGAAGCATCCGAGCCAAACACTCTTACCGGTTGCTGTTGCTGTTGCTGTTGCTGTTGCTGTTGCTGTTGCTCCTTTTGCTTCTGCTTCGCGAGAAGCACGAAATCCTCGGCGTTCATCGCGCCTCCGGAAGGCAAAACGCTCTTCCCAATCGCCGCCGTTGTCGTCGCTTTCCCTTTGCTGTTGTTCATAGACGACGACGCCGTGACGTACGTCGGCGGAGGAATCATCGAAGACGAAGACGGTTTCGTGATGTGCGACAGCGAAATCTTCGTCCCGCTTCCGCCACCACCACCACCTCCTCCACTTCCACGAATTGGCGACGGCTTCCCATTCGCTGTTGTTCCCGCGTTATTATTCGCGTTCTCGCCACCACCGCTACCGCCCGCGGCGGCCGCTCCGCTCGCAGACATTTGATGGGTAGGTAGTGGTGGTTCTCTTCAATACTCTCTCTTCACTCTCTTTCCCTCGCAACAAACAACAACAACAACAACAAAACGCAATCCCAAAAATTCTCTCCGCGCGAGATCTCCCTTTCGTGTGCTCTCGCGCTTTTACTTCCGGGCGCTTTTTCAAAAAGGTTACCACGACGGCGCCAAAAAAGTAAAGAAAGTTAAAGAACGCGCTGCGTCTCTTTTCTTCTTCGGCGTCTCTCTCTCTCTCTCTTCCACGTCGTCGTCGTTCACGTCGTTCGCGCGCGTTTGCTCTTTCTCTCGCGCACACGCTCTCGTGCCAATTTTTCTTACTGTTTTGTTGCGTTTTTTTTCTTTTTCAAATACGAGTTTAACGAGTGCGAAAAATGCTCCTCCGAGAGGTGCATTCACGAACGAAACGGAACGCAGAAGAGAGAGAACTTCTTCTTCTTCTTCTTGTTCTTCTTCTTCAAAATTTTTTATTTTGCGTCGAACGAGAGCGTGTTTGTGTTGTTTCTCTCGGAGTCAAACGCGTTTTGCTCTCTTCTCGTGTTTGTTATTAGGGAGAGGAGGAGACACAGAGGGAGAGACACAGAGAGAGAGAGAAGACCACAAACGACAAAAAAAACAATGACGGCACCGTGCGAGCGATGCGGATACGCGATGCGCTTACTCGCCGCGTCTCCGACGATCGCGTGCTCGAGCTGCAACAAGTCGCACTCCACGGAAAAGGTGTTCAACGACGCGAAAACGACGAAAACGTCCTCGAACGCCGCCAGTTTTTTGTACAAATTCAACATCGAACCTCGGAACCCGGACGGGACGAAGATTGGGAGCGAACGACACGACGACGACGTGGAAAGAGAGAGAGCGACGGTGGACGAGCCGTGTCCGAAGTGTCCGAATCAAGTGTTGAGGTTTTATACCATGCAGCTGAGAAGCGCGGACGAAGGGCAGACGGTTTTTTACGAGTGCGAGAAGTGCAAACACACGTTTTCTCAGAATAACTGAACATTTTTTTAAGAGAGAGAGAGAATGGCAGAAAGAGCGCACATTCCGTGGCGTCCGAGAGATTTCTCGAGCGTGAAGAACCACCCTTTGAGCGGGATGACTTTCCCGCAGTGGTTTCGGTTGGTTCGGAAATATTATGCGGACATCGAATACGTTCGATATTTCCCGCGGCTGGTTTTTCTGACGGCGATGTCATTTTTCAACGCGCTCTTCGCGTGCATCGAGATGGTGTTGTACGGTCGCGCGATTTCTAAGACGCGCGTTGGTGACGATCCGATCATTATTGTCGGTCATCCGAGAACCGGAACGACGCATTTGCACAATCTCTTAACTCTAGACGAGGATTCGTTTTACACGTGCACGACGTTCGACGTCGGGTTTCCGAGCTCGTTTTTGTTGTTTCCGAAACGAGTGAGGGAAATGTTAAAGGCGATCATGGACGACACGAGACCAATGGATAACATGCGATTGGCGCACGATACTCCGCAAGAAGATGAAGTTGCCACGAACCAATTGTCCAGTTGCTTGGCGTCGCCGTACGCGCCTTTGATGTTTCCGAGATTAGAAGAAACGTTTCGACCGTTTTATCGCTTGGACGGCGAAGACGAGGAGTATCCGTGCAAACTGGAAGACGCTCGAATTTGGCGAGATTCTTTTTGGTATTTCGTGCAAAAAGTCACGTACGCCGCAGAGAAGAAAAAAAGAGGGAAGGGAAGAAGAAGAAGATTGGTGTTGAAATCGCCCGTGCACATGGCTCGGATCAAACTTTTAGCGCGCATGTTCCCGAAAGCGCAATTTTTAGTGTGCCATCGCCACCCGTATGAAACCTTTCAAAGCGCGGCGAACATGGCCGACAAGTATTACTGGTCCTGTTTCTTACAAGCACCGAGAAATAGACAGGAGATCGAGGAGTTTATTTTTAGACAAGGGGAGATTTTACACGACGCGTACGAGAAGGACGTGAAGGACATCTCCCCGACGCGCGTGATGGAAATACCTTTTGCCGAGTTGGACGAAAGGCCTCTGGAAACTCTGGAGAAGATTTACAACAAGTTTGAGTTGAACAACAAAAAGGAAAAGTACAAAGGGAGCGACGCAGAAAAGAAAGCGAAAGCGTACATCGGATCCGCAGCGTTGCAGAACTTCAAGAAGAACGCCTTTGCGGCGGATTTGAGCCGCGCGACGAAAAGAGAAATCAATCGCCGTTGGTCGAAATGGTTTCGCTTGTTCGATTACACCTTTTAAATAAAAGGAGGACAGAACGTAATCAAACACGATTTTAGCAGCATTTAGGTAAATAGATAGATGAATAGATGAATAGATACATTTAGATAATAATCCTCTCATCACAAAACTTTCTTCCTCTTGAAGAACGCCTTCAGATAGAAAATCTGCCAAAACGCCAAACCAACGCAAACGAACAAACTAATCAGTCCCATCCAAACGACTCTGGAATTCGTCGCCTCGTTCTTATCTCGCATATCCGCCTCCAATTTCCTCAACTCCAACATCGTCTCGTGCACTTCGATTAAATCCGCCTCCAACCTGCGCAACGACTTCGTAAACACGTCAACGTCCGTTTGCTTCGCAATCTTCCCCCACGTTGTCGCCGCGACTCCAGACTTCCACTCCAAACTCACCCGGTGCTTCATGCGATCCTCCGCCGATATGTGCGCCGCAAAAAAGCACGCCTTGTAATCCCCGCCAACCTCCGCGGTGAATCCATAATCGCCCTCCGAAACGTCCTCAAACTGCTTCACCACTTTCTCGTTCGGATCGAACAGTTTAATCGAAAGTTTCACCTTATCTATTGATTTAAACGAAAATAATACTATCGCGCGCTCGTTGTGCTCCTCCGACACGCACTTCATGTCGTCGTACTCCGAGTCCCCGCGGTGAACGAGATCGAATTCCAACGCCTCCGCGAAAAAAAGTGCGTTTTTGCTCGGGACGTCGACGACGACGACGCATTTTAAGAAGAACAAAAAGAGGAAGAAAGACGAGACGAACGAGGCGAGCGCCGCGGAGCTTCTTCGTCCTCGCTTCGGTCGCGACGGCGCCTTCTTCCTCCTCGTCGACGCTCTCCGATTCGTTTCTTCCATCTTTTTTTATTTTACGGTCGCGCGCGATGAGAAAAAATGAAGAAATTTAGTTGTGCGTGTGCGATTTCGAAAAACAAAAAAAAGGAAAATTACAACCAAGCGCTGGAGTCTTTCACTTCTTCTTCTTCTTCTTCTTCTCCTCCTTCCACTTTTCGGTGAGAAACCGACCGATATCGTCCGCGCTGTCGTTACCACCATTTCTTCCACCATTAGAAATACCAACGGCTTGATTCGAATCCAAAGTCTTTTCGCGAATAAAAGTCGATCTCTCTCGAATGTTCTCGTCCGGATCTAGGAGTTCGAGCGCTTTCAAATAGAGTTTCACGAGCGCCGCGACGCAACACAAGAGAGGGCCGAAGACGACGCCTTGGTGGGTGCACTTTTCAATCACGCGGTCGGCGAAAGTGTCGTCGTCTTCGTTCGTCTTTCGCTTTTTCGCGTTTTGCTCCCAGCGCGCTCTGTGTGTCGTTTTGCTCTCGCTTGAAGTCTTCTTCTTTTCTTTTTCGAGGAGCACGTCCAAGTACAAATTTTCGGTCGTTTTCGCGACGGTGGACCAGGAATACGTTTGTAATATTTGATCGCTGATAGCCTCTCGCTCGCGATCTCCTATGTCGCCGTTCGCGACGAGCGCTATGGCTTTTTCGAGCTGCTCGAACAAACCTGAAACCGTCGGCGGGGCTAAAAAAGACGACGGTATTTCTTTCGGTTTCCCCGTCGCGAGTTTTCTTCTCCTTCCCGTTTTCGCCTCTGCAAGCGGCGATGGCGACGGAGGAGCGACCATCGTGAGACCTGGTAACACTTCTGGAACGCCGCCGACGCCTGTCGCAACCACCAACAACCCGCAACTCGCGGCTTCGACGATAGCCGTACAAAACGCCTCGGTCAACGAACAATTCAAGAAAATATCCCCTCTGCGTAAAATATTCGGCACGTCCTCGTGTTTCGCGTCGCCTAAGAATTCTACTTTTCCGCGGCATTCTTTCTTGTGCGTTTTCTCGCACACCTCGCGTAAATGCGGTTCCATCGGTCCTGATCCTGCGATTATGAAACGCACGTTTTTGTTTCCTTTCAACGTCAACGGAATGAGTTTCGCGAGAAGGTGGATGCCTTTGCGGTACGTCAAACGCGAACAGACGACGATGGTGACCTCTTTCTTGACGCTTCTTTTAGCGCTACCACCACTACCACTACTACTTTTACTACCACTACTTTTACTACTACCAGATCTAACATCCGTTCTTTTCTCCATCGCACGAGAAGGAGGATAAAACGCCTCGCCGTCCACGGCGTTTGGAATCACCTCAATCTTCCTCGGATCAAACCCGCGCAACTCGTACGCATACTCTTCTTCCTCCTCTTCTCTTCCTTTCCTTTTTTTCATCCATCTCCCACCCCTACGCACTGGCACGACGTTCATTCCACCTCTCAAACACGTATTTTCCTTCGCCGCCTTCGTCACGCACACCGCCCGATCCGCCTCCCCGAGCGTCATCCGCAACACCTTATTGCTATGAATGCTCGCCACGTCGTCGTTCATCCCAAACAAAGAGTGGTCCGTAAACACGCAGCAAGGTATTTTTAACGTCTTCGCGTGCAGCATGCACTCGTGAGAGAGCGTCCCGCCTTGATGCGCGTGCACCACGTTCACCCCTTCCCGGACGCACGCTATTCGGAAAATTTTCAAAGTGCCAAAAATCGTAGGGAAACAACAGTTGGTTTGGCCGATGGTCAGTCTCGGCACGTAATAGACTTTCACGCCGGATCTCAGGTACCTGATGCCAGAATACACCTCCTTGTCGCTTTTATTCTTATTATTATTATTATCGACATCACCGGTGTCGTTGTACGAGTGCGTGAACACGCACACTTTGTGACCTCGTCGCGCGAGTTCCGAGGCGAGGTGCGCGATGTGTAATTCAACGCCACCGACGTGAGGGAGGAAGAAGTCGGAGACGAAACAGATGGAGAGTCGCTTTTGCGGCATCGGAGGGAAGGAAAGAGAGAGAGAGGAGAGAGAGGAGAGGGATAAAAATGTTTTATGATCGCGTGGTGCGCGCGATTATCGCGGCTTTCTGTTTGAGCGCGTACCTTGTGACAAATTGGTTGAGTTTCACAACAACAACTAAAAAATAAGTATTAAAAAATCCAAAACATCATCAACGCGCAAATCTCTCTTTTCGCTCGCATTCTATCACATGGTGTGCGGTGAAAGCTGATTGTGGAATTTCGGGCTACTCCCGCTAATGCTATTCCCACCGCTATGATCCCGTCTCGAGGAGGGAAGCAAACTGCTTTTGCGACCAAAGCGCCAGAAGCGCGCTCGCTTTTTAAACTTTCTCGTCAACGCTTTCAGAATTTCTTCGCAGATGATGACCGGGAAGGAGAGCCATAAAACCGCTTTCCATTCTTGCCAGGATAAGTAGCTCACGCTGAAGGTGATGTTCATCCACGGAACGTATAAAATCATCGCGTGTAAAGCCATGGAGATGAAGATGGCACCTAGGAGCCATTTGTTAGACCACGGAGGGTGTTTCAATAAACTGGAGTTTTCCGATAAAGCGTTCAAGGCGTTGAACATTTCAACTGTGACGAGGACAGTCATGGACATGGTCGAAGGGCGGCGGTCTTTGAATATTTGACACGAGTAATCGTGGGCACCTTCGACGCACTGTTCGAACGAGGTCAAATCGCTCCAAGAGAGGAGTGGACCGTTTTCAAAGTACATGAACCACCAGGCAAAGGCGACGACGGTGACGATGCCGACGTACACGCCGACAATCAAGTACCGAACGAAGAGCCACGAGTCAACGATAGGTTCCGTAGGGGATCTCGGGCGTTGTCGCATGATGTCGCGATCAGGTTTGTTGAACCCGAGCGCGGTGGCGGGTAAGCCGTCCGTGACTAAGTTCACCCACAAGAGTTGCACCGGGCACAACGTCTCCGGCATGCCCAACGCCGCGGCGATGAAGATGCACACGACTTCACCAATATTCGAGGAAACCATGTATCGAATGAACGCTTTCGTGTTGTCATAAATTGCTCGACCTTCGGCGACGGCAGAAACAATGGAGGCAAAGTTATCATCGGCGAGAACCATATCGCTCGCGTGTTTCGCCACCGCGGTGCCGGAACCCATGGAGATGCCGATGTCGGCTCTTTTCAAAGCTGGGGCATCGTTGACGCCATCGCCAGTCATGGCGACGACGTGCCTTTGATTCTTCAACAACTCTACTAACTTTGCCTTGTGCGAGGGTTCCACGCGACTGAAAATGGTCAATCGCGTCGCCGCTTCTGATTTTTCTCGTTCCGATTTCAACTCTTCAAAGTCTACGCCTTGTAAACTCGCACCTTCTGGAACGATCGGTTCGCCGAACGCGTCCGCTTCGACGAGGCCAATTTGCGCGCCAATAGACTCTGCAGTTGTTTTATTATCCCCAGTGACCATGATGACGCGAATACCCGCGCCTCTGCATGTGGCAATCGCGCGAGCAACTTCCGCTCGCGGCGGGTCCGCAATGCCGACGAAACCTAGGAACGTCAAATCGTTTTCATCCTCCGCGGAGATTTGCGTTTGTTTCGCAGGCATTGGACGCATGGCTAATGCTAAAACGCGCAGACTAGTTTTCGCGTACTTCGCGAGGACGTCGTTTAAGTCTTTGCGAACTTGATCGTTCATCGGTTCCGCCGCGCCTTTGCCGTTGGTGAGAGCGTTGGAGCATTTTTCCAACACCGCCTCTGGAGCGCCTTTGGAAAACAAAATGTTCGTCCCTTTTCGAGAGCACAAGGTACTCATCATTTTTCGGTCTCGAGTGAAGTCCATTTGCGCTACACGTTTGAATTGTCCGGCCCAATACGCGGCGCAATACGACGCGCGTTCTTGCTCGGACAGCTTTGTCAGCGCCGATGGCATGGCGTCGAAACCGGGGAGACCAATCTTTTCGGAAAGAACTCGCAACGCAACTTCGGTCGATTCACCAATTTTCGCGTATTCTCTCTTGTTCAAATCGAACGTCAACGTAGAATCGTTACACAAGGAAGCGCATATGGATAAGTGCAACACCGACGGTAAATCCGCCGGGTGTTTCACCACGTCTTTGTTGATGGAGTTAAACCGCTGTTGTCTCGGAGAAATGACTCCGTTGGACGCTTCGAGAATCAATCCGTCCGGCGCGTACGAGTTACCTTCCACGTCAAACTCTCTCAATAAGGGCGCGTTACTACTCCCACTCCCTGCACCACTACCACCGTTACTACTATTGCTACTACTTCTTTGCTTCGTGCGATCCACCACACACATCTTTTGCACGCACATCGCGTTCGTCGTCAAGGTCCCCGTCTTGTCTGAACACACCACCGTCGTGCACCCTAAAGTCTCCACCGACGGTAACGATCTCACGATCGCGTGTCTCTTTGCCATTTTTCTCGTTCCTAACGCCAAGCACGTCGTCACCACGGCTGGTAAACCTTCAGGAATAGCAGCGACGGCCAACGCCACCGCGATTTTCAAATAATACACCATTCCCCGAAACCAACCGCCGTACAAAGGGTCGCCAAAATGTCCAATGTTGACCACCCAGACCAAAATACATACGACCGCGATCACTTTACTCAACAATCTCCCGAACTCGTCCAACTTTTTCTTCAAAGGCGTCATCTCTTCCTCGTCGTCTCCGCCGTGGTTTTTCATCGCGTCTCGAATTTTCCCAATCGCCGTGTTCAAACCAGTCCCGACGACGACCGCCCTCGCTCTCCCTACGCTCACTACCGTCCCACTGAACAGTAAGCACGTTTTATCTTGAACCACCGCTCTTCTCGCCCGTTCGCTATCGTCTATGTGTCCTGCCTCCTTCTCCACGCTACCGCTCTCGCCGGTCAAAATCGCCTGATCCACTCTCAGCGTCGAGCTCAAAATTCCAATAATCCTACAATCCGCCGGTACTTTCGCTCCAACCGCGACTTCGATAATATCCCCAGGCACTAACTCGCTCGCTTTTACCACTCTCAATCGCCCATCTCTCAAAACCGTCGCTAAATCCGCCTGGTACGCCTTCAACTCCTCAATCGCCTTCTCCGCGTTCGTCTCCGTAACCACTCCAACCGTCGCGTTGGCGATTAAAATCAACACAATCACCGTCGGCTCCACGAACGCCAACTCCCCGTCTCCATCCACCGCGGCTAATACAAAACTCACGATCGCGGCGACGATTAATATCTTCACCAGTAAATCGTCGAATTGCTTCAAAATTAACTTTATAAAATTTTGCCCTTTTTCCTCCGGCATCTCGTTCGCGCCAAACCTCAGGCGAAGTTTATCGATTTGGTTCGTCTTTTCCGATAAACCTCTGTTCGCGTCCACCTGGTGGTAGTCCAGCACCTGATGCGAGAGAGAGAGAGAGAGAAAGAGAGAGAAACGAGAGAAACGAGAGAAGAATACCGGTCAGCGAGACTCGTTCAGAGAATAGAAGAAGAAGAAGAAGACGCGCATAGAAAAAAACCGCGCGCGCGTTCGAAAACCTCTCGATCGATAATCCAAAAAACCAAGGTGAGGAAATAATATAACAAGTTTACCTCGCCGATCGAACGCGCGAACGCGTCCTCCATGTTAACGACGACGAAGAAGGAGACGAACTGCGCGTGTGACTCTGCGTGTTTGTGTTGATGTTTTCGCTTCGCGTGCTGCGAGCGCGCGGGTTTAGGAGAGAGAGAGAGAAGATATATTTGTGCAGAAAAAGGGAAGTAAGTGTTCACGCAAAAAAGGAAAAAACAACTTCAAACGCGTGGCTTGAAAAGGATAAAGGCGTCTCTCTCTCTCTCTCTCTCTGTGTGTGTGTTTCACAATCTAATTATCTTCACGCTCGCTGCTTCGCTATACCTCGTTCGCACTGTAATGGTTAGTCAGTTCAGTGTACTGCGCGTCTGTTGGTTCTTTACACCCTTTTTCTCGCAAGTAGTGTAAGCACTCGGTTTGCTTAAAATATCGCGCCTGAGCGATGTGTCGCCAGTCGTCAAGAGGTGCTTTCGCCTCTTCGACCATGTATTTGACGCAATCAAGATGATCGTCGAATACAGATCGTAACACGCATTCGGTCTTCATAGCATCAGATATCTTTCTTTCTTCGACGAAATATTTCAAGATGTCCAGTTGACCTTCTATTGCCGCCGCTTGTGCAGCATCCTTTTCCGTTTCTCGCGAAGGTTTCACCTTTTCGAAAAGAAAGCGAAGGCAGTCGATGTGCCCTTTTCCAGCAGCGACACGACATGCCGTCGTTTCATCATACGGACAACCGTTAGCAAAGCAGTACTTCAACATCTCGAGATTACCTACGTATGCTGCTTTATTAATCGTACATTCACCCCACTCGCACTTTTTCACTTCTCTGACCCACTTGAGCAACTCGAGTTCATTTGTTTGAGCAACTTGAGAGCAAAACCAGGCTTGATCTGCCACGGTTCCATCGTCAAGTTTCCCTCCCCATTCGAAATTATTCCACGCCAATTCCAACGTCGAAATGGATGAGCATTCGGAAATATACCAACGTAATTTCGATACGTCTACACCCGCGTATTTGAGTAAATCGAAATGCTCAATATTCGCCTTCGAAAACAAAAACCGATCTGTCGTGTTCAATTTCGGAAGCACATGCGATACAAAAATATCCCTGTGATGCGTCACCAAACCCGTCCACAACTTTGTCGGTCCAAGCTTCAATCTCTCCAAATCCGCCTCAGCCTCTGCGATCGCCTTTTCCGTCTCCTTTTTCTTCTTCCTCTTCGCCGCGCCGGAGAGCTTCTTCTTCTTCCCCATCGTTTTTGTTCTTGCTATTATTATTATTTTATTATTTTACGTCGTAAACTCGCGTGCGAAAAAAAAAGGCGGTAAAGCGGTACGAAGAGAGAAGAAGAAAAACACAAAAGAGACACAAATCTGCCCAGAGAGACAGAGAGAGACAGAGAGAGAGAGAGAGACAGAGCGGAAAAAAATGAGCGCCGCCGCCGCCGTCCGCAACGACGACGACGAAGGCGTGGCGGCGAAGGAGGAAGAAGAGGCGAAGAGCGCCGTCGACGACGGTTTAAAAAAGTCGTCGACGTCGTCCGCCGCGAGAGGAGAAACCGCAGAGACGACCACGACCACGACGACGAATGCTTCTTCCTTTTCAAAGCTGTTCCTCCTCGCGTTCATCGGACTCTCCATGGCGATTGGATTGCGCGATGATTTCAGCGACGCGATGAATGCCAACAACAACAACAACAACAACATCGACAACATCAACGACGCGAAAGATGCACTTTCCTTGGGTGATAAAATTCACATCTCCTTCTGTCAGTCGTGACAATACCGAGGCGGGTTCGAACACGTCCGTCAGATTTGTTCGCACCATTTCGGTCGAGACGTAGCCATCGTCCCGACGAATTACCCGCCGAAACCAGCGATGAGAATTATGACGCGATTGACGAATTACGCGCAACTAGGGATGCTCGGGGTGACTTTTCGAGGCTCGCGGCTTATTCGAGATTTTTTACCGGCTGGAACGCCAATCCCGGAGTGGGTGTCGTCCATGGAAACGAATAAGATGCACTCGATGTTGACGATTCACTTTCTCGGGAACGTGCTGAAACAGAATTTCGGGAACACCGGGGCGTTTGAGATTTATTACGACGGGGACCTCGTCTTTAGCAAGTTGAAGGAGAGGAGAATGCCGAGGTTGGAGGAGATCGTCGAGGGGATCGCCGAGAGACGAGAGGCGAACGGGTTCAAGTACGAGAAACCGAAGGAGATGTTGCCAGAGAGGCTGCGGATGCAACAATAAATAACAGAGGTAATCGCGCGACTTTTTTCGGAAACAAAACGCGGACACGTGCACTCACACAATGTGATGGCGAAGAAGGAAAAAGCAACGTAAAGAACGTGCGCTTCTTTTGCCGGAAAGTAGAGAAAGCGCGAAGAAGAAGAAGAAAAAAAAAAGTCGGGTTCCGAAAAAACTTATATATTTTATCAAATAGCAATGTACCAGTATCATCACTTTCTACCTACTCATTCATTCATAAATTACATCATTCCAAAGAACGCTAAATAACTACATCATCCGTCGATGGCGTTTTGAACGTCTTCTAACTCTTCGTCTATTTTCTGGCTCGTCAACTCGTATAAAGCCACCGCCATTTGTACGTCTCTGCATAATCTCGCTTCGTCGATGTCGCGTCCGGTTTCGTCTGGAAAGACTTCCACGTCAACAACCGTCCCCTGACGCTCTTTGTTCTCACCCGCAGACATGCTATCGTTCAACGAGACTTCGCCTTCGCCGGTGGCTTCGTCTCCGGCAGTCGCGTCGGTATTCGCAGGATTTTCTCTCGACTCTTTTTGCTTCTTTCGGTGTTTTTTACTATCGTCGCGCTTCATCGCCAGATGTTTGTCGTACAACGCGTCGTAATATTCCAACAACTGCTCGGCGACGGAGGCCCAATCGCCACCTTCTAGCGATTTTTTCAACTTTTTTTGCTTCTCGGAGCCTATTCTTTTAGTCATTTTCTCGCACGCTTCTCGCATGCCTTCCATCCACCCTTCTTGCGCTCGTAACTCGTCCGTCGCGTAATCGTTCACTAACGTTTGCACTCTCAGCTCTAATGGACAGACTAATCGCAAAATCAAAGGTGCTTTCCGCATCCTTTGGAACAGTTTGGGATCCACCGAACACTTGCCGACGTGCGGTCCTTCGTCTTCGATGTACACCCACCGTTTTGGATCTAACGCGTCCCATGCGAACGCGACTTCGTTCCCGTAATGTTCTGAGGTTGGTTGCGCGGCTTTTCCAACCCAACCAAACGCAGACCCCGAGTGATTCGCTAAACCTTCTAAATCGATAATCTGTTCATTCTGTAATTTTTCCAACGCTAAAAGACATCGAGTCTTCCCCACGCCAGTTCGCCCACCGATTATGCACACTCTCGGCGCGGGCACGTTCGTCAATACCTGCGGTGCAAATGGGTCATCGTTTGCATGTTTCGAAGTGCCGGTACTGGTCGCGTTATTTTGTAGACGATTCTTGGGATGGTTTTTATTATTATCAGCGGCGTTTGCATCGTCTAGCAAATCGTCCTCGTCCAATCCAAACTCGTCTCCGCCACCTCCTCCACTTCCTCCTCCGTTTCCTTTTCCTTTCCCACCATTCAACAACCTCTCGTCCACTTTCAGAGGATCTCCACATCGATTCAAAATCCACGTCCGAAACGCTTTATACCCACCATTCACCACGCGCACAAACTCCACGTCCTCCTTCCTCAACCGCTCGCCGAAAAGCCATCCGAGCGAGAGCGATCGCATCCCGCCTCTCCAGCAGTGCACGTACACCCGTATCTTTGTCCTCTCCCCGTTCGTTTTCCTCTTCAAATCTACCTCCGCTTGCGCGTTCGCAATCAACTGCTCCCACTTCTCTCGGACAAACTCCATCCCTCTCGCCATCGCCGCTTTTCTCCCTTTTTTCGCGAACAAAATCCCGACGACTTCCCTCTCGTCGTCTTCAAACAGCGCCACGTTGCGCGCGTTCGGGATGTGCCCCTTCCGAAACTCACCCGGTGACCTCGCGTCGATGAGCAGCGTATCGTTCGGGAAGTCTCGACAGTCCCGAGCCGCGGTGACGACGTCCGTCCGCGAGTGTTGGTTCTCTCGAGAGACGGCGGCGATGAAGTTTTCCATCGCGTCTTTTTTACCACCACCGGCACAGTCTGTGGTCGTCGTCGTCGAGGTTTTATCGGTGATTAAGTTTACGAACAACTCCCCGGCGGAAGGAGTTGTGTGTCCACCACCGTCGTCTTTTTCGGGGACGGCTGGGGCGTCTTTCTCGCTCGTCATGGTTGTTGTTATCGGTTTTGTGCTCGAGTTTGGGGAAAATACATAAAAGGAGAGAGAAAGGAAGGGAAAAAAAATGGCGCTAAAAATATGTGTGGAAGTGATGCTAAAAAAAATGTTCTCTCTCTCTCTCTCTCTTTCACGCTCTACTCTCCGTGCTCTCATTCGCGGTTTTGCTCCTGTTTCAACGCGTCTTCAACGTAACGAAAGAAAGCAGCGTATTTTTCGTCTGTTGGTTCTGTACACCCTTTTTCTTGCAAGTAGTGTAAGCACTCGGTGTGCTCGTGATATCGCGCCCAAGCTATGTGTCGCGAATCGTCAAGAGATGCTTTCGCCTCTTCGACCATGTATTTGAGGCAATCAAGATGATCTGCGAATACAGAGTATAACACGCATTCGGTCTTCATAGCATCAGATATCTTTCTTTCTTCAACGAAGTATTTCAAGATGTCCAGTTGACCATATTCTGCCGCCGTTTCTGCAGCTTCCTTTTCCGTTTCTCGCGAAGGTTTCACCTTTTCGAAAAGAAAGCGAAGACAGTCAATGTGCCCTTCTCCAGCAGCGACACGACATGCCGTCGTTTCATCATACGGACCACCGTTAGCAAAGCAGTACTTCAACATCTCGAGATTATCTACATATGCTGCGTTATTAATCGTCCATTCATCCCACTCGCACTTTTTCACTTCTCTGACCCACTTGAGCAACTCGAGTTTATTCGTTAAAGCAACAAGAGAGCAAAACCAGGCTTGATCTGCCACGGTTCCATCGTCAAGTTCCTGTCCCCACTTGATATTAATCCACGCCCATTCCAGCGTCGAAACGGATGTGCACTCGGAAATAGAAAAAAATAATTGCGATACCTTTACACCCGCGTATTCGAGTAACTCCAAACTCTCAATATTCGCGTTTGCAAAGAAATATCGATCTGTCTCGTTCAATTTCGAAAGCACATGCGATATAAAAATATCCCTGTGATGCGTCACCAAACCCGTCCACAACTTTGTCGGTCCGAGCTTCAATCTCTCCAAATCCGCCTCAGCCTCTGCGATCGCCTTTTCCGTCTCCTTTTTCTTCTTCCTCTTCGCCGCGCCGGAGAGCTTCTTCTTCTTCCCCATCATCGCTATTTTGTGCTTTTCAAGTGCCTTTCTTTTTTCTTTTCGTGTGGCGGCTTTCTCTCAAAGTTTGGGAAGAAAAATAGACGTTTTTCTTTTGTCCAACGACAGAACGAGTGACATCGAGAGAGAAAAAAAAAATTTTCATACGAACCAAAAAGCGCCGAATTAGAGAGCAACGACACAACACACTTGCTCGAACGCTTCTATATAACCGTAAACGTAATAATATACTCACACACAAACGGAGAGAGAGCGTGAGAGCGAGACAGAAACGAAAGAGAGAAAAAGAGAAACACACAAACGTCGAAGAACAAAAATGCCGCCACGCAAGAAAGCCGCCGCGGCGAAGAAGAAAACGCCGCCACCGGGAGGAGAAGAAGAATTGGAAGATTCGAAAATGGAAGGAGAGGAAGCCGCTGTGATCAGTGATGCCGCCGCGGCGAATGGTGCTGCCGCCAACGACGACGGCGGCGCCGGCATGAACAACGCGGACGCGAACGGAGGGGGAGAGCAACAACCCCGTCAAACGCAGCTGGAGCTCTGGGAAAAAGAGAACGAGCAAAACTTGCTGCACCTATCGACGACGAATGCTCCGGGAGATGAATTGATGAATGCGAGTGTAGGGCATCCTCAACACGGTTCGGAACTGTTTTTAGGCGGCGTTCCGAAATCGGCGAGCGATCAAGACGTGGAGAGTTTGTTTAAAGGATCCGGTAAAGGAAGAGGGAAAAGTAATAAATGTCCTTCGCAACCGGTAGAGATTCAAGTGGTGAAAGATCCGAACGATTCGATGAGGAACCGAGGGTACGCGTTTGCGAGATTCGCAAACAGAGCTGAATGCGAAGCCGCGTTTCAATATTTTAGTGAAAACGACGGCGCGAACGCGGTTATGGTCGATGCGGAGAATAACAACGAAGAGAAGAAAATCAGGGCTACTATTAAACCGACGAAACACGTTTTGTTTATGAGCGGGTTCCCGCCGTTTGCGACGAGGGAAGACATCGTAACGGAGCTTTTGAGAGTCGGCGGCGCAGGCATCGAAACGGTGTCGTTGCCAAGAGCGAGCGGAACTGGAACTAACGGTATTGCCTGCCGACACAAAGGTTACGGGTTTGTCGATTACTTTAATCAAGAGTGCGCTGAGAGAGCCATGAAAAACATCAACGATAAGACGACGAGGATGTTCAACGGCAACGCGAATAAACCAGTCGTGGCAAAGTGGGCGGATGTGAGTAAAGAGAAGCCGCCGAGCAAAGAGGATTTATTGGCGCAAAGCAAAGCAGTTTACGTCGGGCAAATTCCAACCGAAGGCGTGGCGTTGGACGAAAAGGATTTGGAAGGCAAGTTGAGAGAAGTCTTTGGTCAGTTTGGCGAAGTAGAAGCAGTCAAGCTGCCGAGGGGCGACGTGACAAAAGGGTACGCATTCGTCCATTTTACTGAAAGAATCTCGGCGGAAAAAGCAGTTGAGGCGGCGGCAGCGAGCGTTTCCGGTGCAGCAGGTGATGAATCGGCGATGGATGGTGTCGTAGCGGCAGGAGCAGTGCAATTACAAGGATGTAATTTGACAGTGGAAATTGCGCGTCCAGAGAGAGAAAGAAACAACGATCATCGAGATAGAGGCGGACCGAGAGGAGGCAGAGGAGGCAGAGGAGGTCGAAGACATATGCACAGAGGAGGACGCGGTGGACCACCGGGGCCACACAGAGGTGGTGATTACAATAACTACATTAGCCCACACGGCGGCGGCATCGCGCCTCGACAGTTTGGCGGCGGGAACTCGATGACCCCGGTATATTTACCGAACGGACAAACCGCGTACGTTATGGGTCAAGGCAATATGCCGGCGCCAAACGCCGGTTGGGGAAGACAATCTGTCACCGAACGATTGGATAGAGGCGATCGCGGAAGGAGAGGACGCGATCGAGGTCCTCGCGATTATGACGATCATTATCACAACAGAGGCGGCGGAGGGAGAAGACGAGACGACTCTCGAGACGCGCCGATGCATCGCGCCAGACCGTATTAAAGATGGATCAAGAATGGAAAGGGTACATTACATTAAAATACACGAATTGTTCTGTAGAAATATCATCATTATCATCATCATCATGGACCGACATGCCCTTCTTCACGTCGTCGATTTTGATTTCGACAAAATCTCATCGCTAAAGCATCTCTCTTTCAATTTCTCGCTCACTTCTTTGTACAAAATGTCGTAGGCATTCGCGTGATACGGATTATGGAAATACAGCTTGCATAATTGCACCGCTGAGCTCGAAGGTATTTCCTTCCCCAATCGATTCGCAATCGCCCAAACCGCGTGATGATATGCGCCATTGAGCACCAGAAAAGTATCCTTTTCTGGTAAAAAATCTCGGAAACTACCACCACTCCACGCGAACGCTTCGTGGACGACGCGCAAGTTCCTGACCATATTCGCATGCATCCCGCTTTGCACCGTCTGATCTAAAATTTCAGGAACACGTTTAAGATCTTGACTCCCATTTGGTATAAACACAGTAAACTTGTCGTAATCGAGGAGAAAATCATACGGATGCGAAGTGTTCAACTGCGTCATTAGCGGAACGCAACCTCTATGAATGGCATCAAAAAAACGTTGATCCCATCCGTTTCCGCCCGCGGCGAGGCAAAAGTACGAACGCAGGCGAATATTCTCAGCGCGTGCTTCTCCGCCGACGCCACCATACTTTGCAAATTCCGGCAACATTTCGTCTTTGTTCAAGAAGAATCTCGGTTCGTCTTTATACCAATCTGTCATAAACGTCCGTATACCTTGTGAGTACATATACATGCACTCCTTTACGTTCACAAATATATTCTCTCCTGTGCATTGTTTGAAATTTTTTGTGCGTCCGCGAAAGAATAAGAGCATGCCATCTTTCGTACTCGGGTCGAACCTCGTGTGAGTCGGGTCGTTGTCTCCGGCGTACCCGGACGGAGTGGATAGAGACGATGGAATGACAATATCCCGATCGGGATTCAAGCATTCGTTTTTTCCCTCGTTTACTCGCCACATGCCAAACTGCGAAACGACGATTGCTCCTGGAGGAAGTTCCGAATGCAGGTCTTCTTGCACTGTACACAAGGATCTATCCATAGCGTTGATCCACACCGTCGGGTGCACTGCCTCCTTTAGCGAATATGTTTTGTCCACGTACTCGATGACTCGCTCCATTAGCGTCGTAAACCTGCCTACGTTTCCGACTAAATCTCCCGGAAAAAATGGGACGACGAGCGTGCTTTGCAAAGATTCCGCGCCGTTTGGGTCGACAACATCCGTATCCGCAATCAAAGTCTCAAAGAAATAGTGCACTCCTCGGTAACTTCCGTTGTTTTTATACTTGTGGCCTCGAAGGAATCGTTTAATACTTCCGGGCAAATCCGCCACGGCGAGCGATAATTCGTTCTTTGCGTACCGTTCTTCGCTATTTTTCTTCGCCTGGAGAATATCCTCTTCCGACAATGCACACTCGTACCCAAACCGTCCTTGATTACACGCGCATTCAAACCATTCGCACTTTCCGTTCTTTTCACACAACGGTGAACATATTCCCTGGTTTTGAACGTGTGAGTTCTCGTATTCGTTGCCGTGGTCTTCGATGGCGACGATTCTAGCGCGCGTTTGGTCGAACACTACTTTATCCTCGTGCGTTTTCGCGTTTACGTTCCCAGCCTTTTCTCTCATTGCTTGTCTTGTCGCTTTGTCATATTCAAAGATGTACGAACGCCTGTACTCCTCTCGTTCTTGTCGGCGAACAAAAATGCTAATATTAATATCACTATCGCTATCTCCACTATCTCCGTCTCTTACTCTACAAAAATGTTCCGTGCGCAAATTCATGGGAAATCTTCGATTCTCTCGCGCCATCACCTCGTACGTCTCCTTCCCAAACTCTTTTAGCATATAATCGACGCACTCATCCACACATTTGCACGAAGGAAATTCTTTAACTTCTCGCGTTGACCTCTTTCGCACGATTGATGGCATAGTTAACAAGTCGCCACACGCGCCAAACATGAAACGATTGCACGACGGCGTTGGATTTTCGTCGCACTTCGCTCCGGCCCAATCCGTGTTGCAGATGCACTCGTGTCCGTCCCTCGAAGACGGGTACCCGTGCACACACCGATCGTTATCCGGGTTAAGCACTGGATGTTCTTTTACCATCACTTCTACGGTTTCTTCCACCTCTCGCGGAGGAGGAAACGAGGACGGAGCGGCGCGCGCCTCGGCGATATTCCCGCCGCCGCTCCCTACCCGACTCCTCTCGCCGTCTCTTCTCTCCATCTCTCGATTACGAAGCATCTGCTGTTGTCGACGACGATGGTGACGATGCAGACGCGAGCGAGAATCCAATCCGAGTCTTTCAATCTCTTTTTTTAACTCTTGGTCGCGGGCTCCTCGCTCCGCATCGAGACCGTTCTCGCCTCCGCGGAAACTTCTTTGCACCTCTCTCTCTCTCCTCTCTCTTCTCATTCGTTCGTGTCGATCTTCTTCCAAATCAGCTCCTCCAACTCTGCTCTCTTCCTCCCCTCCCGCTTGGAGGAGGGGACCGAACGATTCTTGTCGCAGCATCCTTCTCGTCGTCGACGATGCGACGACAAAACCGCGACGATGATGGAGCCCATGTTCGTTCTCTTCTTTCCCGTCGGCAGCAGCGGCGACGACGGTCGTTGCTTCTCCTGCGCTCGACTTTCCATCGGAAGAAGCTTTCGATGAAACGACGACGGTCACCGTTCCCGAGACGAGAAAGAGTATAAAAAAGAAGAAGAGAGAGGATGAGGAGGATGGTATTCCTTCTCTCTTCGTACCTCTCGGTCGTCGTCGTCGTCGTCGTCGTCCGGGGTCGACTCTCATCCCCGCGCGCGGTGGGACTCACGCAGCCATGAGGGGGAGAAGTTCACGTCAACCTGATATTATTTAGGGTTTTGAACTGTTTAGGGTTGCAGACGAGATTTGTCGAGAAAGGGAAGGAGGAGCTCTCTCCGGGAGTAAAAAGCTCCATTCACGCACACACTTAACTAATTACACAATAATGTTTGCCTTATCGTCGACTGTTGCGACTCGCGCGGTACGTGCACCGTGAAAATTATTTTCTCGTTGCGATTCTCTCGCGTAATCTCGTTTTTTTAATTCGCGAGGATGCGTTTTGAGCGGCGTTCCGCGCGCGTTTTGACGTGATTTTTTTGCACGCCTTTCGCGATGGAAATAAATATTGGGACGGGAAAAAGATACGCTTTTGCGTCGTCGCGTGCTCCTCGTCTCGGCGCGATTTGGATTTCGAAAATTTATGTTTCCTTCCTCATCGAAAGACGGATCGATCTCTCTTTCTCCTCCGTAACTTTGTAAATCGCGAGATCACGACTGACATTTTCACCTCTCACCTCCCACTCACACGCACACAGTTCGCGCAAAAAGTCTCCTCCTCCAGATCCGTCAACTCTCGATCCGCGTCGGTTGTTGTCAAAGCGGAGAGAGAAATGTGGTACCCGGGGGCCACCGCGCCAGAATACTTGGACGGCTCCATGGCTGGTGACTACGGTTTTGACCCGTTGAGATTGGGCGCGAACAAGGAGTCTTTGCCGTACTTGCAAGAAGCGGAATTGATGAACGGCCGATGGGCGATGTACGCGACTATCGGTGTCTTGGCGACGGACTCCAACCCGAGCTTGCCGAAGTTCTGGGAAGCCGGCGCCGCCGACTACGACATTGACTTTAAGACGTTGGTCATCACGCAAATTTGCGTTATGGGCATCTTGGAAGCGTTGAGAATCCGCGGTTTCATGAAGACTGGCGAGAGTGGATTGGGGATGAACTTTCCGTTTGACCCGGCTGGAATGGACTCTCCGGAGGCGAGAGTGAAGGAGGTCAAGAACGGTCGCTTGGCGATGGTTGCGTTTTTGGGCATGGTTTCCCAGTGGGCGGTGACTGGTATGGGACCGATCGAAGGTTTCAAGGCGCACTTGGCGGACCCGACGGCCGTGAACATCTACACGTCCGCCGTTGGTGGTGAGACTGTTGCGTTCATCGCGTTTTTGTCGTGCGCGCCGGTGTGGTTGATTGCCCAAAGGCAATTGAGCGACGGTTCGGAAGAGGAGTTCAAGCCGATTCCGTGGTAAGAGGCTAGATTTTCCGCGTGTACAACCTCCTTTTTCTCTTTAACCCACTAAGATAGAATTTGCGAATATATATACACTTATATCTACGCCATGTATTTCTTTTAAACGTACAAAATAATTTACTGGTATACAACTGAACTACACTCTGCTTTGCCGGATTCTTTTCTAACTGCTAGCATTTTTTCTTCTCTTCACGACCCAAGCGATACGATTTTTATTCGTCCTTTACTATTTGCGGAGATGAGTGTAGACTCATCGGACCAACACACCGCACTAACGAAGTGGTTCCCAGAATCCTGATCTCTCGAAGAACTTTTCGTCATCCCAGGAGTATCGAACGATACCGTAGCTAAAGGCGCGGAGAAGTTCTTGTTGTACACGAACACCTCGTTCGTTTCCGAACCACAGGCGACGGATTTTCCGTCGGGTGAAGCCGCTAATCCGACAAAGTTCCTCCTGTTTACGTGACCCGTCAAAGTGCGAATCAGCCGGGTGCTGGAGATATCGGATTCTCCACCTGGTCCGTTGTTATTAGCTTCAATTTGGGGAGGAGGTACGCCGTTGCCACCGTCTTGGTATTGTTGATAGTTATGGTAGATATTGTATGGATCAAGAGTCGCGCTGTGATCGTGAGTTTTCTTCACGTCCCATATGCACACGCTCGAATCCGTAGAAGCCGAACATAACTCGTTACTGTTGATGTATTTCACGTAGGACACTGCTTTTTTATGCGAGCTGAGCGTATATAACGGTTCGTGCGGTCGTCGTAAATCGTACACGCGAACTTTGTGATCGGCGCAGCCGATGGCAATATCGTGCGCAGTCGTCGGCGACCATGCGATGCAACACACGTTTGCACGCATCTGCATTTCCATGACGCTTCTATTCCCGCCTCCCATACTTATGCCGCTTTCACTCCATATCTTTACCGCGCCGTCGTCACTTCCAGAGGCGATCAAGTGCATGTTATCTACGCATCTGCAATACTCAACAGTCCAACATCTCTTGTCGTGCTCTTCAAATTTCAAAATACTTTGAGAGGTTTCCGCGTCCCAAATAGTCACCACGCCTTCGTAATCTGAGGCGGCAATGTGTGACACGTGTTTTCTAGAGAACGACAAACATGATATTTTTGATTTGACTTTGATTTGCGCTCGCGAGATCGATGGACGCTTGTCGTTTTGATTCACCGCCTTACGGTCGCAAATATCGGAGAAGGTATAAAACTCAATGCGTTTGGAAACGCCTGCGGTGGCAAACATAGTTCGATCCATGGAGACATCTATGGAAGAGACGATATCATTTACCGGTGGAAGCGGCGAAGTGTTGAGTATATCCATATTGTTGATATTTTCGTTGTTGTTGATGTTGTTGTTGTTATTGTTGCTGTTAGTGATGATGTTGACGATGTTGTTATTGTTATTGCTGTTGTTGTTCATCACCGCTCCAAACTGGGTCATCACAGAGTTGTTGTTAAACGACAAGCACGACATGGATAAAGACGGTTTAACGATTTCGGCGACGATGCGCACTCGCCCATACTTTTCTTTCGCATCCGTCAGAGCTTGCGCGAAATCTTCCAACCGATATTCGTTGATTCTCTCGTCGATACTAGCGGGTTCGATGTGGTGATTTTCTGCTTCCTCGTCGTCTTCTTCTTCTCCTCCTCTTCCTTCTATGCTATTGTTTATGCCTTTGATTTCGTTGACACCTTTGGTATACAGCGAACTTAAGCCGGCGTAATATTTCCTCTCGAACTTTTCATCTTCATTGTGACCGTCCCCCTCGTACCCTGGGAGTTGCGGCACGAATCGAAGCATATCCCCGACGTCTTCATCGTCATCTTCTTCTTCTTCTCCTGTTCTCCCCTCGGCACTCGCGTAACTTCTCTTCAACACCTTCAACTCTTCTCTCAACAATCTCTCCACCCTCTCTATGTCTCTGCGCAAAAACTTCATCTCCGTGTCCGCTTCTGCCATCTTCATTCGCTTCCTCCTCGTCGCCTCGTCGAAGAAATCTCTCAAAATCTCCAACCTCTTCGCCTCGCCTTCTGCGACAGCTCTCGCGTGCTTCTCGCTCAGCGCTTTCACGATCGGCGCCAACTGCTCTTCGTCCATGTGTTGCAACGCGGAGACAACTTTCTCGGCTCGTGCAATTTTCGAATGCTGCGGTTCCAATGGAGAGTGTTCCTCCGTGATTTGCATCGTCATCGCGTCCACCCGCGCCAACGCTTCCACAACTTTCGTCAACGCCACGTTCGGCGTCAACGACGTAATCGACGCGTTGCAAATCGGACACGGCGCTGGGTTGGAAAAGTCCACCAATTTTCCGAAATCTTTCGTGGTCGCGCGCGTTGTTGCTCTCATCGTCTTCTCGCTATTTTCTTTATCTTTTTTGGCGTCTGATGACGTGGTCGTTACGAGTGTTTCGTCGTCGTCGTCGTCTTCATCTTCATCTTCATCTTCATCTTCATCTTCTTCGTCTTCGTTTCCTCCTTCTCCCACCGACGCGCCTCTTCGCGTCGCTCTCGCCGTCGTTTTCTTCTTCTTCTTCTTCTTCTTCTCCGCGTCGTCGTCCTTCTCTTCCTCCTCTTTCTTCCTCTTTTCCTCCTCGCGTTTCTCCCAAAATTTCCCGCAGTGTTCGACCACGCAATCGTGACAAAACGTGTGTCCGCACGTCGCGTTAAACGGCGCTTTGTAAATCTCTCGGCATATCGAACACGTTCGAGATTCGTCCAGGTTTTTCCGCGCCGCCACGATCGGCATCGCTCTCTGTGCTTGCTTTTTTTGTTGATTAACGTATCGTTTAAACCTGGTGTTTCTTTCTTTCTTTATCTCCACCCTTTTCCCGGGCTTGCGTGTCTGCCTGTCGAGAGAGTGAGGCTTTTTTTTGTGGAAAATAATTGAAAGAAAACGGCTGCTTTTTCCCGAAAAAAAAAGAACCACGCGCGCGCGTTGTTGTGAGCGTTGAAAAAGCGATGATGGGGAAGAAGAAGAAGAAACTCTCCGGCGCGGCGAAGAGGAAGAAGCAAAAGGAGACGGAAAAGGCGATCGCAGAGGCTGAGGCGGATTTGGAGAGATTGAAGCTTGGTCCGACAAAGTTGTGGACGGGATTGGTGACGCATCACAGGGATATTTTTATATCGCATGTGCTTCCGAAATTGAACAAGACAGATCGGAATTTCTTTTCGAGAGCGAATATTGAGCATTTCGATTTACTCAAATACGCGGGTGTAGACGTATCGAAATTACGTTGGTATACTCACGAATGCACATCCATTTCGACGCTGGAATGGGCGTGGAATAATTTCGAATGGGGAGGGAAACTTGACGATGGAACCGTGAAAGATCAAGCCTCGTTTTGCGCTCTTGTTGCTCGAACGAATAAACTCGAGTTGCTCAAGTGGGTCAGAGAAGTGAAAAAGTGCGAGTGGGATGAATGGACGATTAGCATGGCAACACGCATAGGTAATCTCGAGATGTTGAAGTACTGCTTTGCTAACATTTGTCCGTATGATGAAACGACGGCATGTCGTGTCGCTGCTGGAGAAGGGCACATCGACTGCCTTCGCTTTCTTTTCGCCAAGGTGAAACCTTCGCGAGAAACGGAAAAGGTAACGGCAAGAATAGCTGCAGCATATGGTCAATTAGACATCTTGAAATACTTCGTTGAAGAAAGAAAGGTACCTGATGATGAAAAGGCCGAATGCGTGTTACAATCTGTGCGCAAAGGTCACCTTGATTGCCTCAAATACATGGTCGAAGAGGCGAAAGCATCTCTTGACGACTGGCAGCACATCGCTACGGCGCGATATTTCGAGCACACCGAGTGCTTATACTACTTGCGAGAAAAAGGGTGTAAAGAACCAACAGACGAACAATACGCTGCTTATGCTGAGAGAAGTAAAGAATTAGAATCATCCTTACGGCAAATCAGAGCAGAATGATGCGCGCCGAGAGAGAGAAGTGCGCTTAGACAAATAGATCTTTCCGCGCTTGTCTCGTAGTCTTGTAAAATCGTAAAACGTAAAACTCCTCATTTTCTTTCACCAAAACACAAACACGAGGAACTCGACATTCCACATTTCTTTTTCGCGCGAAACCGAACTTCTTTTTTCGAACAACGACGAGAAGAACCACTACTCGCGTCGAGCGCTCGAACGAGCGATTCGTTTATTTGTCTCTCGCGCTCTCCCTCTCTCGCGCGCGCCGGGTAGCTGGGGCGAGTCAATATAGTATTGTTATTATTTAGGGGATTTCGTCTGAGAAGAAGAAGAAGAAAGAAAAACGATGGAAACGAAATCGACCAAGACTTTGTTCGCGCTCGCGCGGGAGAAGAGCTCGAAGAGCGGTAATAATAACGACAACAACAACAACAACAACGCGAGTCTGCGCGAAGCCATCGAGATGTTTACGGAAGTTTTCCAAAGATGCGAATCGGCCGGGTGTTTCGACGAGGAAGACGCTTCGACGACGACGAGAGAGGAACGCGAGGACAGAGGAGGAGAGCACGTGTCCACGACGGATTTGAAATACGCTCTGTGTTGGCACTTCGTCGGGAAGTGTTGGCAGACGATGAGAACGGAGTTTGTGCCTCTTCTCGCGGAGGGTGCGAAAGGAGAAGATAAAGGAGAGAAGACGACGATGGTGATGAACCGTAAACAGCGCGTGGAACACGTTTTACGCGCGAAGGAATGTTTTGAGCGGTTCTTGAGGTTTGCGACGGCGGCGCGGTTCGTCCCGAGCGGGTTCGAAAAGGAGGCGAGAGCGGCGGCGGGTTTGATGGACGATGACGAAGAAGAAGAAAGAAGAGAAGAAAATCACGACGGCGATCGAGGGACGACGATGACGGCGGGGACGCCGGAAGCGAAGAGGACGATGAAAGTGAAACGATTTAAAAAGCAAAGCGAATTGCGGAGGAAGTTGGAGGAGATGGAGAAAAGCGGAGTAGCTGGAGAAGGAAGCGCTCTGGTACAAACAACAACTGGCGCAGACGAGGAAGAAGAGAAGGAGGAAGCTCCGCCAGACGAGGAGAAGGTTCGAGAGTATTGGTTTGCGATGATTGAAAAAGCCGTGCTAGATTCGATCGAAATGATAGAAGGGAGTAAAGAGGAGGTGGCACTTTTGACTGGCGTGAGCGAAGAAGACGTGAGGAGAATCGTACAACAAGGGGAGAAGAAGCAACACCGAGGAGAACAGGAGGACGGTTCATCCTCGAGCATTCCAGCGGAGCTTTTAAAAGCCATCGCATCTCTAGAAAGCAACGACATCGGGCGAAATGGTGGAATGATGAACCGAAGCGCGCCGCCGGCGGGTACTTCTGCGCCGACGATGATGGCGATGCCGTCGCTTCCGTCTTCTTTATTTGCCAATCGCAAAGAAAGCGTCGTTCGAGACGCGAGAAGTGCTTTGTTTAGACCTTCCCACATTTTACCCACGATGTCTATCGAAGAAGCCGGTGAAATAGAACTGAGAGAGTTAATGGAACGCACGGCTTTGAGTAACGAAAGAGAGAAGCGCAAGTCGATTTTGGAGAGTGCCAAGACCGAGGACGAGTTGAGCGATGAAAAGTTATACGAAAAGAGACGCTGGGACGATTGGAAAGACGATAATCCGTTTGGCGCGGGGAACTCGCGTCGGACGCCAACTGGAAATAACAAGTGATGTTTACATGATAGCAGGAATAGTCCAATTAGCGTACACGAGTACTAGCGATGAAGTATAGTAGTAATGAAATGAATTAGCACTGCGGCAAGAAATAAGTATTCGTACAACAACAATTACAATAACAACAACGCATTTAATCTATACAAACTCTTTTTTTTTACCGCGCCGGCGTGACTTCTAAACAAAACCTCCCAAGAAACCCACCCCTAAAATCGTTCAAAACCTTCGTGCCAGCTCTCTCGAAATCTCCACCGCACGTGCTCATCGCAATCTTCTCGATGAACATGTCACCGTTCATCTCCTCTACTTCTCTCGAGGACATTTTGTACCTCTTCATGAGCACGCTCCCGATGTTGCCTTTTTCTCTCGTCCAACTCGGTAACATTTTCATCTCCTCGAACAACCTCGCCGCGACCTCGCTCGCTTTGTACGACGCCTCGCCGATGTCGTTTGCCATGGCTAATCTATTCGCGGCGTCTTGGTCGCTCATTCTCGGTGGTAAAACTCCGGGTGAATCCAACAAGTCAATCTCTTCGCTCACTCGCACCCATCTTAAATCTCTGGTCACCCCCGGTCTCGGCGCGGACGCGCACGCTTTCTTCCCGACCAACCGGTTAATCAACGCCGATTTCCCAACGTTTGGGTACCCAACCACCGCAGTTCTCACCGGCCTCGCCAACAAACCTTTCTGTATCCGCTTTTCGTTCACCTCCTTCGCAATGCTCAGCGCGATTTTCTTCACCTGCTCCACCCCTCGACCAGATTTCGCGTCCGTCACAACCACGTGTCTCTCTTTCATTTTGTGTTTGAAATAGGAAACCCACCTCGCTCGCTCTTGTTCGTCCACCATGTCCGACCGATTCAAAACGGTTATGTGAAGTTTCCCCGCAGAAGAAGAAGAAGCGGGGTTGCTGTTATTCTCGTTACCACTCCCCCTCCCGATCCAAGAGGCCACGTCCGGATGGCTCGTCGCCAGCGGTATCCTCAAATCCCGAACTTCCACCACGCAATCTACGTTTTTCAATTGATCCCTGAGTAACCGCTCCGCTCGAGCGATGTGCCCGGGGTACCACTGCACCAATCGAACCGATTTCGCGTTGAACGACGACGACGACGACCGTGCCGTCCCGTGACCACCATTATTCGCGAATCTCGCGCTCTCCTCCGCGGAGGGAAAAGGAGAAGAAGATTGAAAAGGCAACGCCTCGGTGTCCGGAACCGGCGGCGGTTTCCTCTTCGATGGTTGGCCGCCGTCTCCTCCTCCTCTTCCCGCTCTCGCCGCCGCGGTCGTCGTCGAGGCGCCACCACCACCGCGGCGATGGTGATGATAAAAACACAGGCGTCGTTCCCCGGCGGCGAAGAACAGAGAAGAGGAAGAAGTCGTCGTCGTCGTCGTTCGGTGCAGCTTCATCATCGTCGTCGCTTTCATTTTTTTTTTTTCTGACGGGGGAGAGATTTGACACTTTTTTCTTTTCTTTTTCTTTTTTGATTTGTGGGCGGCAAAAAAATATCGATTTTCGGCCATTTTTTCTTGTGTCGGACGTGGTAAGACGATCCCGCGATGACGTTGTTCGCGTCGTTGTTCTTCTTTTCGGTGGTGGTGATGTTGATGATGGCGAGTGCGACGAGGGCGTTGACGTCGTCGGAAGGCGAAGGAAGAGAGAGAAGAGGAGAAGGAACGGGAGCGCTGCACTACGCGACGACGGAGACGACGACCGAGAGATCCTTTGTTCGAAGGTCACTCAAAGACGTCCACCTCGGTTTCTCTCACTCTGGCGAAACCAAACCAGTCGCGCAAACGAGACTGTCCACGGGATTGACCGTCGAACACATACAGAAAATCGCGCGCGATAACACGATCATTGTCACGTGGGCAAACCATCACTACTTGGATTTCGCGAGGAACTGGATAAATCACGTGCAAAACCGGTTGGGTTTGAGTAACTTCATCGTCGGCGCGATGGACGAAAAGATGTACGAAAGCTTGAAGGAAGAGTTTAACGGCGGCGTGCACACGTGGTTGATGGGATCGCAAGGAATCGCGAAAGAAGCCGTGAAGAATGATTTCGGGTGGGGTACGAAGAATTTTCATCAGATGGGACGAGATAAGATTCGATTGATCAGAGACTTTACGAGGAGCGGTGTGAACGTTTTAGTTTCAGATATCGACGTGGTGTGGTTGAGGGATCCGTTACCATTTTTTAAGCGGTATCCAAATGCGGACGTTTTAGTATCTTCGGATCAGTTGAGATCAGAGACGATGATTGAAAGTTTGAAGCAGAAGAAGTTTATGGTAGATGGAGAAGGGTTGGAGTTTCACATTTGCCACGCGGCGAGTAATATTGGGATCATGTGGTTTTTAGCGAGTCAAGGGAATCAGGAGTTAACGACAGAATGGGTAGAAAGGATCGAAAAAGACGATAATCTGTGGGATCAAAGCGCGTTTAACGATTTGAAAAGTTTGAATGGCGGGTGTGCGACGCAAGTGGACGGAAGTGGAGTGCAAGAAGCGTACGGGGACGAGAACAAGAAGATGCGGGTGAAGATGGGAACCTTGCCGGTGAGTTTGTTCGCGAACGGACACACGTATTACGTGCAGAGATTACACGAGAGGGAGAAAAAGAACGCGTACGCTGTTCATGCAACTTTCCAATACGGGGGAACACCGGGAAAGAGAAATCGAATGCGAGAGGCCAACGCTTGGATGGGGGACAGAGAGGAATACTTTCAGGGGAAGTTTATGAGTTTTACGCCAAGAATAGAGAGAGATTTCTTCCGTAGTAGCACCGAGAGCACCGGGAGCGGGGATACCAACAACAATAGTAGTAGTAGTAGTAGTAGTAGTAGTAGTAGTAGTAGTAGTAGCAGCAGCAGCGATAGTTACGATACCAGTGGCGATGGCAGAAACGATGACAACGACGACAAGAAAACAGTTCGCGGAGGATTTGATATATTCGTCGAGCGTGGCTGGCCGGAGAGGGATAGCAAGTTTCCGAGCATTCCGACGAAAGAAGAGAGAGTGCTCACGGAAAATGAACGTTTAGTGAATTTCCAGCTGGCACAAATCAACGAAGCGCTTGCCATTGCGAAACATCTCGATCGCATTCTGATCATACCGCCGATCCTTTGCGGCATCGACCGAGTATGGTTTCCTCATTACGGTCGATTCCCCGGTTCGCATTTACAGTTGCCGTTTATTTGTCCGCAAGATCACGTCATCAACGTCGAGCAGTGGCGAAATAAAGGTAAATTCCGGGAACGATCATTTTTAACGCACCCACAAATGCCAAAGGGTGCCGTTTCGCCGGACTCTTCTGCTCGAGTCGTTGTAAACGGGAAAAGAACGAACGAAGCGTTCAAGAAATCGCGAACGATTCCGATGGAAATTGTACCGACAACGCAGCACAACGCGGACTTCAAAACAAAAATTTCTCTGAGGAGATGCTTCGAGCACCACGACGCGTACGATACCAACGATGACAAAATAGAATCGTGCGATCCGAGTCAAAATGCAGCTATTCAAAACGCAAATACGGTTGTCACGTTGGAGGATCCGGCGAAGAATTTAGAGGTTTTGGAGCAAATGCTTGGAAGCGAGGCAAACTCTAAAAAATTTTTGCACTTTGATACGATGCTCGGAACGACTATCGAATCGGTCGCTAGAGCTGATAGTAGCGTGATACCTGATCATTGGTGTTGTCACATGAAAGGGAGCGTTCGGTATAATCCAGACGGCGTGAAAGGAGAATTGTTCACGAAATCTTAGAAACAAACGTATTTCATATCATGTACTTGTAAAAAGAAGCGTGTTGTAGTGATCATATGGATTGTCATTGTTTTGCTGAAGATACTTTTGGTACCGTGGTACTAAGTATCTGGGTACTTAGGTGAAAAGATGTAGGTATATACATGTCTAAAATTAACAGCAAGCTTTAGTGTACAGTTAAGCTTTAGTGTACAGTTGTCAGTTTTTAATTTCCGCTCTTTCGTGTATTTGTTCCGCAGTCACTGCGTTCGACACAAAGTGCCCTTTCATCACGGTCGATGTTCTTGATCTTATTTTTGTTCTTGACGTTCTTTTTGCTCTTCTTTCTTGTTTGCTTCTTCTGCCTCTAACCTTTTTTTGTCCTTTATCTTCTTCCTTTCCCTCGCGTAGCATTTCGCGCACAAGTATTTTCCATCGCGCACTTTATCGTTGTACCATATTGAGCTCGTCGTTTTACTTTCGCACGTTCCGCAGTGCTTTCCACTCAACGCCACCAACTCTTTATAGTAGCAATTCACGCACAAATAACCGCCATTGACGGTTTTACTCTTCAGCCAACTCCCGCTAGTTCTATCGCTGTTACACGCCGCGCACACTTTTGTGCTCAACGTCGCTCGTTCCCGATAGTAACATCGATGACACAAATGCATTCCTTTTTTGACGTGCGAGCGATACCACCCTCCGGTGGTTTCGTTCGTCATGCACGCCGAGCACGATTTCATTTGTAGCTTGGCTATTTCTTCTCTGTAACAGTTGCGGCACAAACTCAACACCTCGGCGACTTGGTTGTGTAAGGAGTCATCGCCGACGTGTCTATCGCTCGCATTAGATGTCGTCATCGTTGTCGTTGTCTTTTGCGTCGCCTCTGCCGGCTGTGGTGGTAATTCTACCCTGCACTTCTGGCACGCGCGAGAAACGGGCGTTACTCCTTCGCTCCCGTTTTGTGCCGCTTGATTCGTAGCCTGCTCCGCTGCAATCGCCGCGAATATTCTATGAATCACCGATTCGCTGCCCTCGATCTTCGTCGCATCTACTCCTCCGTTATTCGCCGCCGTCTCTTTTTTCATCCCCTCTCGCTCTTCTTCCTCTTTCTCCTCCTCCTCTTCCTCCTCGTAAGGAGCCAAGCCCAACGCCTCCACCTCTTTTTCAAAGCACTCTTTGCAAATGTCCGCACCGACGATTACCCGAGATTTCCTCCACGTTTTATCTCTCGGCGCTACTTTCCCGCACTCCTCGTTGATGCATTTGAGCATCATCATCTCTTTCTTGGTGCTGTGCGTTTGATATCTATATATATGTGTGTGTGTGTGTGTGTGTGTGTGTATATCTTGGCGCTGATCTCCTTTTCTCTCTCTTCTTCCGCGCTGCTGCTCTTTGCCGCTCCTCCTCTTTCCGTAATTACGTAATTAAAAATGGTATCAAATTTGTTTAGGGTTTTTAGGTAAAAAAAAGAATAATACATGTACAACTAAAAACTTACAATAACAAACCGGAAAGCGCGGTCACGACGAGCACGACGGCGGAGAAGACGATTTTCATAGAACCTTTGGCGGCGGCGCTACCTGCGACAAAAACAGACTCGGCGGGGCAAACCGGAACCACGTCCTCTTCGCTCACGTACGGTTTCGTCAAGCCGGTGCACGTCGCTTCGACCATGTTTGGATTTGCGACGCACGTGGAGTCTTCGCAGTCCCACGCGCACGTGCTGTCGCTTTGACACGAGGTCTCGGAGTCGTACTTGTCGCATAACAAACCGTTTTTCGTCACGTCGGCTAAAAACGGATTGGAAGGCAACGCGGCGTCAAACGCCGCGTCCGTTGGTACGCACGACGACGGTTCGCCACTCGAGTTCCAAACTTCGCACGTCGATGTGCTCGTGCACTCGGCTTCGCTTTCGACATCAGCGCACGTCAGTACGTCGACGTTCAAATCGAGTGTGGCGCCTATCGTAAGACCCAACATTTTGAACGCCTCAGATAAATTTGACGAGCAGCCGTCTTCGTCGCCATACATGCACTCCGAGTTCGCCGAACACGTGTTCTCGCTCGTCGCCGCCGAGCACGTTTTTTGCACGTCGAGCACGTCGCAAAAATCGGTGTTTTGAGCCTGCGTTTTCGTGTTCTCGTCGCAATACGAGCTGTACAAGGAAGTGTCCAAATCGTCTCGCGATTCGCACCAACTGTACGTGTCGTCCCAAGCGCAAGATGAATCAGCAGTGCACAGATCTGCGCTCGTATACTTATCGCATAAAGAACTTTGCGCCATAAGCTTCGAGAGAAATGAATCGCCAAACATAGTAGTCAGCGTGCTTTCGTCCGTCAAGTCAAATTCGCACGTGTTGTCCGCTTCCTTCCACGTGCAACCCATATCGACGTCGTTACACACGCTTTCTCCGCCGAAGGACGCCATACTGCACGTAAGCGTAGGCAAGAGTAAGCTCAATCCATAGCCAAAACTGATTGCAAATCGTACACTATCAGCCTGCTCATTCGTACACGCATCCGTCGGCCAAGTATTCCAGGTGCACTGCACCAACGCGTCGCAAGCGTCTTGGGTCGTCCCCGTCGCGTTGCACAACTGTTGTTCCCTCACGGCAACGCACGTGTTGGAGTGCGTGGCAATCGTCGCCGCCGCTTTCGATTCGCGCTTGTCGTTGTTCTTTTTCGAAGCGCTCGTCGTCGTCGTCGGCGAGGCCACGACGCGTTCCACGAGCAGTTTCGCCCGCTTCTCCGCTCTCGCGTACTCCTCCGTGCCTTCCCATCTTTTCAAAGAAAAAGAAGCTTTTGTGGTCGACGACTTTTCCGCGATGATGCCTCGTCGCAGAAATTTTGAAACAGCGTGCACCGAGGACGCGTCGACGCCGCCGCCGAAGCGAGAGGAAGGGAAAGCGAAGAACGAGAGGAGGATCGCGACGAGGAGGAGGAAGTTCGAAAAGAGGAGCTTTGAAGGTGTCGTCATCGTGTATCGTTTAGTGGGAGGGACTGGTTTTTTTGGGGATATAAAATGGAATAAAAATGCAGATGCAGTCTATTAAGTTCTTTGCTTTTTGGTACAAAAGGTTATATACAGGTATTTAGTGTTACAACTACCACTCTAACGCTACCGCTAAACTCTACTACGACTACTAATAAACAACAGAGTACTCTTTTTGCTCTGAAAATAAGTCGCATCAAAATCGTTGAATTACGACGAGCGCTAAAAAAGTCGACTTAAAAAAGCGTTTACCGCGTCCTTCTATCTGCCGTCCGCAGGAGAAAGAAAGGGTGGGGGAGGGGGGAGTTTTACCCTCCTTCTTCTCGTCTCTCCCTCGAGAGAGGAGGCGTCGAAGAGAAACTAAAAATACTCGGGACGCGACGAAAGTGTTCTCTTCCGTCCGGTTTCTTCTCCGAAACTATCGAATCCGTGGAGAGTTTCTTCAAATCCCAATGAGAAAAGGAACTCGGACCGCTCTCCAACTCTTTCTTGAACCAATCTCCACTGAGCACGGCGGGAAGGACGATAAAACCCAAGCCCAGCCACTGTAAAGTATTCAACGACTCGCGAAACACAACCGAGTTCAACGCTATCGAGACGACTTGACGAATAGTCATTATGGACGCTAAGGTCACCGCACCAAACGCATGAATGGTGTACGTGATTGCAACTTGCGAGAACGCGGAAGATAAGGATAGATACACGATGTCCCGGTTGATTTTCGGGTACCGCCGCAGAAACGTGAGGCAGTAACTTAATTGCCCGCAACAAATCAACCAAATGCCGCTAAGTAAGGTGCCAAAAACACACATCCAAAACATCTGATCGAATATGGACGTTTTCTTCACTCGAAAGAGCCTTTGCTGATACGAGCTCGTAAAACCGTCCGCGGCGAGATAGACGAGCAATATGCACACGCCGATGTAGATCGACTCTTGCGCGCGCGAAAGAAGCGTCGCACCTAAAGAGCCTACAAGTGAGGATGTACTGTCCAGAATATAGGACGACCCTACTTCTTCCTCGCTGCCGGAAGCTGTTCTCATTATCCGTGTTGGTTCCATCAGCGTAAAACTCCTCAAGTCCGCTTCCTCTAAACGTGCTAACGAACGCTGCGTCGTCGGCGATGGCAATAATAACGAAGTCATCGCGGAATTCGGCACCACTTGGTGCGCCGTAATCTTTGAATTGAAGACAAACACAAAGCACCCCACGGTTACAATCATTGCCGACACATACTGGTCCAATCGAAACTTTGTCCCGTGTAAAACGTAACCCCACACCATGGTCGGTAAAATCTTTGCCGCTTTCGCCAACGTACTAATCGCGAAAGTTAAATACTTCAAAACCTCGTACTGACACAAAGTGCTCACCAAATTCGAACTCGCCACGTACGCGTAATTCTGCAAACTCGAGTGCGGCCACCACCACTCTCGACTAAACAAACTCACTCTCTCCGGTTTCGTATACGCCAACGCGACCATGCCGAAGAGGAGCGAAAACAGTCTGTTGCTAAACACCAAAAAGATCGAGCTCGTAAACACGGCGCTCACTTCGTTTCCTTCTTCATCCACGAACCCACCGTATGGAATGGTCATTATTCGTTGCTGCAGCACCCCGTACGCGCCTAAAGCGATCACGTTCACCATAGCGCACGCCAACAAGTGCAACACCCCGTTTCTCCGCCAATCTTTCTCGTCAAAGCGTCGGTCGTTCACGCCCAAGTTTCGAGGCGATAGCGGTACCTTATAATAAAAAGGACTCCTCTCTTCTTCAACTTCCTTCTCAGCCGCTTTCTCCTCGTCCGCGTAATATCTCAGCGCTTTCGGCGCGTGTTGCGGACTGTCAAAACCACCATCCTCCCGCGACGCGTTCGCTCGATTGTGTGCCACAACCAACGCGTCCGTCTCTTTCTTCCCTCCGTCCTCTTTAAAAGGAATCGACGACGAAGATGCGCCAGAAGCACCGCGCATGGTTGCCTGTGCGCGCGCGTGTTACTTTGATGCGCGCAAAAAGAGCTCATCGCGCAGAGACAGACTCGTCATCGCTGCGCGCATTTGCATTTCTTTCTTTTTTTTTAATGTGAGAGAGAGAGCCGCGTCCTTCTTGTGAAGAGTGTCGAAATCTAGAAATTTTTCATCGCACACCGATGCTACAAAAACTATTTTGCTATACACGCTCGACTTTATACCGCGACTCTGCGCTTTTGTTGTCTCTCTAAATCTTACTCTCTCGCGCGTTCAAGAGAGAGAGAGAGAGAGAGAGCGATAGAAAGCTTGCTTTTTGTTTATTTGTACACCTCTTCTCCTCCTCCTTTTCTTCTTCTTCTCTCTCACTTTGTCTCGTCGGCCCTCGCGGCGGAGGAGGAGGAGGAGAAAACTAAACCGACGCGGACAGGCGAGGGAAGCTTCGCGGCGTTGACGTGAATTGTTTTTTCGACGATGGTTTCGTTACCGCTGTCGCCGCCGCTTTCGTCGTCGGGTACAGTCGCGACTGAGAGCGCGTCCGCGGCGAGTTTTGAGAGGTTCTCTTCGTAGTGAGAGGCTAAAACGCCACCCATCCAAACCGTGGCGCCGTCGCTCGAGACGCCGGTGATGCCTCGGGCCGTGTCCATGCCGTCTTTTGCCTCCTCTTTCTGTCCTGCTGTTTTGTCTTTCTCTCCTTCCTTTTCTCGTTTTCCGAACGTGGTTTCGTGTTCGCTTTCGATCGCGTCCAAAACGTCTGCTAAAGTTGCCTTTTCTAAATCAAACACGCGCTGAACGAACAAACCTCGACCGCATTGCGAACATCCCTCGTCTTTGTACAATTTCATCAAGTTTTGATAAACTTTGTCCGATCCAGCGTACATGACGTAATTGTCCATGGGTTTCAAACACCCGGTGGCGATTTTAAACGCCTCGAACGCGCAGTACGCGGAAATGATGGCGTTTGTGCTCGGAATCGCGGGTACGATATTTTTCACCACGCCCAACGTGTGATTGTACGTCACGCCGGGAATCCCGAACGATTCCGCGCGTTTTAACGCGCGCTTATACACCCACGTGACGTGATCTGGATTATCGCCATCGAACGCTACTCCTTCATTTTCTCCTCCTTCCCCTTCTTCGGTGTACTCTTTCGGAAACTGCACAATCTTTGCGTGCTCTATGCAATGCGCCGCGCTCCTCGGCGTCTCGGCAATCGTACACAACGGAAACGTCGTCTGCGGTGGAAACAACCACGTCGTGCACTCAAAACACGGCGTTTTACCCGGGATGATGACCCTCGCGTGCCCTTTAAACCCTTCCGTCCCTCCATCGATCAAAGGCGTCCACGTCCCTTCCCTCGCCTCGACGGATTCTCTCTCAAACTCTAAGAACGAACAGTACACCTTATTTATGTACCTCCTCGCTTCGATCGAATCTAAACCCATCACGACCACGTGAAACTGTCGATACCAATTATCTTCCATATCCTCGATCCGTTTGTAATGCCCGACTACTTTCGCCCCTCGAACTCTTTGATTCACCGCGCGCGCCGCGCATATCGCTTTCGGCTCCCCAACATCCTCCTCCGAAAACAAAAACTGTCGATTCAAGTTGCTCACGTCAATCGTGTCCATATCGATCACGTCGATGTGTTTAAAACCCAACAGCGTTAAATCTTTCAGTAACTCGCACCCGAGACCGCCGGCGCCGACGACCAGGACTCTTATGTTCTCCCGAACGAGAGGCAAGAGCGACGGGTCCGGGGTAAAACGCGCTCCCGCGTCGTCGTCGTCGTCCTCGTCCGCGACTGAGGAGTGCGTGAAAAGTTTCGAACCGTCTCGAGCGCACAGCGCGGCGACGTCCGCCCATCGCTCTTCGAAAACGCTCGGGTCGTCGTCGAAAACGTCGTCGACGTCGACGGTTGGTTCGAGACCCTCGTCCATATCGTCTTTTTCTCGGAGAGAGATGTGAGAAATTTTTTAATGAAGCACAACGAACTCTTTACTTTGTTGACTTTGTGGACCGCGACGAAACGCGCGGCCGGCGGGCGCGAAAGGTAAATAATAACAATGACGAACGAGGAAAAAGAAAAAAGTCTCTCTCTCTTTCTGTGATATGTTTCTCTATCTATCTTCTATCTATCTATCCATCTACTTCTATGTGTATGCTCGCCGTCTTTGTCTCGCCGAGCGCTAAAAGTCTACTACAAACTTTTTACATTTTCAATCGCTATTCTGTCGTAAGCGAGCGGTCACAAAGCGACTTCCTTTATCGCCTACGCCTAACCTGATCAACTCGTCGACGTAAGTGACGTCGATCCAACCTCGAGCGTTGAAACGTGTTAGCGGAATCTGAATTCTTTCCTTCCCGGCGACTTCTATCTTCGCGTGCGTGAAACAGACCGAGAATCTCGGACGCGTCGAGGGACTCTCTGCGCTTCTCACGCAACTTCCGAATATTCTCACCGAAACCGGAATGCAATTAAACAGGAGCAACTCTGCCCGATTTTCCACCACCTCGTTCGCGAGGTCGATTATTTGAAAGTTTTTCGACGAATCCGAAGACGACGAGGATTTCGTCTTCTTCATCCGCGCAGAAGAAGAAGAAGAAGAAGAAGAAGAAGAAGAAGAAGAAGAAGAAGAGCCGGTCACTCTCGTCACGAAACTACCAATCGCTCCCTCTTTCTTCTCGCGTTCCTCTTCTTTCGCTTTCGTCGCGCCTCCGGTGAAGAGTAAGGAAAATTTCCCATCGATTAAAGCCATATCCTTTTCGATTGTTTCTGCTTCTTTCTCGAGCTCATCCATGAGCGCAAATATTTTTTCGTCGTCGTCGCCGCCGCCGTCGCCGCCGCTGTTCCGCTTCTTCGCATCGTTTATCGCGCGGATAAGTTGAACGGACTTGCGTTCATTACCATCGTCGTTCTCCCTCTGCTGCGTTGATCCTTTTTCCGCGTCGGTTGAGAATGATGAAAGGCACGTTTTTCCCCGCGTCTTCGGAGAAGGAAAACAATTCCGAAAGGAGGAGGAAGTGGTCGCGTTGCTGCTCTTCCGAGAAGAGGCGAACGTCAAAGGAACTCGGCCTGGGGAAAGGGAGAAAGCGTTGGACGTCGACATATTTTTCGTACGATCTTTCGCGCGTTGTTTTTGTGCGGCGCGAATTTGTCTATCTAACTTATAAATTTACACTTTACTCGTCAACTTCGTCGTCTACGATGCCTTCCGTTTCGATGCGAAACGCGCAGGATTGCGCCTCGGCAAAAGGCGAACGGAAAGCGTCTGCCCAGCGGCGGCGACGGCGGCGGCGAAGACTATTATTGTCTCCTTCGGCTCTTCCAAATCCTCCTCCTCCTCCTCCTCCATCCGCGTCGGCGTCGTCGTCGTCGCGGGTGAGAAAGATACTCGAGTTTGGACAGTTTGCCCACGCTAAACCTAAACCAGGCTTGACGAAACGATTGGAGGTGTAGAAGCGTTTTGGGAAAGCGCGTTTGCCGTAGCAATCGGTTTCTTCCTCTCCTAATGCGTCCTTTTCTTCTCCTTTCGCGCGTTCTCGCAAGTAGTCGTCGTTAGAAGCGCGGAACGCGCCCGAGTTGTTTTCCTGCTTTCTCGGGGGCGCGTTGATGTTGTTTCTGATGTTGTAATTGTCGTCGTCGTCATCGTCGAAAGAATCTACCACGTGATTGGTCACGACGACGGCTAAATTGTGCTTCCACGCGAACTCTTTCAACAAGTGCGTAAACCTGTATAAAAACTGCGCTCGAAGAATAACGCGTTGCATGTTTCGATGCTTTTCGCTTTTGCCTACGTCGCCTTCCTCTAAATCCTCCCTAAACGGCGCGGTGAGCGAGTCGATGACGATCAATTTGACCGGTTTCCGACGAATCTCTGTTTCATCGTCATCGTCGTCTTCGACCATTTCACCACCATTCCTCTCCTTCTTTTTCCTCTTCTTCTTTTTGCCCCTCCTATTAATACTATCGCTATTACTACTCTCCGTGCTACTCAAAACCGTCGAAATAGATCGCAAAACCTCCCAACAATTCTCCGCGTTTCCCATCGCTTGGAACACGTAAATTGAATCCAGCGCTCTCTTCTCGTCTTCCTCGTCTTCCCTTCGTTCTTCTTCTTCTTCTTCTTCTTCTTCTTCTTCTCTTCTCCTCCTCCTTTCTGCGTCCTCCTCTCGCGCGTCCGACCGAACGTCGATGTTTCTACTTTTTTCCTTCTCACGATGCCTCCTCCGCTGTATCTTACGCCGCTCTCGCCACATCTCTCGCAACCGTTCCACCGGGAACTGTCCCTCCGTCGTCACGTACACCGCGCTGAAACCTTCGTTCGCATCTTCCTCCTCCTCCTCGTCTTCCCCGTCCCCGTCTTCCCCGTCCCCGTCTTCCTCCTCTCCTCCGAACCGCCGACGCCCGCCCGACGCCACCGTCTCCAATAACAACTGCAAACACAACTGCGTCTTCCCGCTCCCATTCTCCCCGACAAACTCCGTCATCGATTTCGTTTTCACCCCACCTCTCAATATCCGGTCCAAATTTGAACATCCGGTCGAAAGCGCGTCGTTTCGCATCCGAGAGGCTGGAAGCGGAGCCGGAGGCACCAACAAAAGTTGTTGGTGTTGTTGTTGTTGTTGTTGTCGTCGCGCAAAAAGCGAAGGAGCCTTTCTCGATCCCTCCTCGTTTCTCTCGAATTCGCTTCTTCCTTTCCCGTCGTCGTTGGAAGAAGACGTCATGGTTCCGCCGCGCAAGAGAGAGAGAGAGAGAGAGAGAAAATCAACGCACACACACCCCTAAACGAGACGAAAGACGACGATGCGGGACATTTTCTCTTTCGATTTTGAACGCGCCTGAACGTGTGCTTTTGCGAAGGAGGAAAAAGAAAAGCGCTTCTGTTCTCTCTCTCTCTCTGTCTGTCTGCGTCGCTTCTTCTTTCTTCTTAAATCTTCTAACCAAACGCCGTGGCGTGCGCGCTGCGCTTTTTGTTGCGTTGCGTGGTTTTTTGTAGGGGATTTTTGAAAATTTTCTGAAACCCTAAATAAAATTGTGGTATTTAGGGTTTAGTGTTTCCCGCGTAAAAAGGTTTGTTTGTTGTTGTTGTCGTTGTTGTTTCTGTTGCGTGCGTTAGTAAGAACAGGATGCGCGGTAGCAACGCGAAGAACAAAAGCGAGAGCAGTAGTCGTAGTCGTGGTAGCGTCAGGTCGCGGCGTCGACGATAAAAAATGGTGGAGGAGGAGGAGAAGACGAAGAAGGAAAAAGTACCGGTGACGATTGTCACTGGCGTGCTCGGAGCCGGGAAGACAACTTTCATTCGCAACGTCTTGCTGCTCTCCGGTCGTCGCGGCGGCGAGAGAGAGAAGAAGAAAGAGAAGATCGCGATTTTGGTGAACGAGTTTGGGAGTTTGGGCATCGATGGCGCGGTTTTAGAAGCCGCGAGAGCCGAAAAGAAGAAGAACAACAACAACAACAACAACAACAACAACAACAATATCAACAACAACGAGAACGTTTCCAAAGAAGAAGAAGAGGAGGAGGAGGATATCTACGTGAAGGAAATCCCGGGCGGATGCGTGTGCTGCGCGGCGAGCGGGTCGGTACCGTTCCTCGTCGCCATCAAACACGTGCTGCAAAAAGTGAAACCGGATAGATTAGTGATAGAGCCGAGCGGGTTGGCGCACCCGAGCGGGTTGTACGATTTGTTCACGAAGAACGAACATTTGAAAGATCACGTCGATTTGAGAGGTATGGTGTGCGTCGTGGACGCTAGAGTGGTCGTTCGTTCGTCATTTGGAAAGGAAGAAGAGGAGGAGGAGGCGAAACGCTTGCGAGAGAGCGAAATGTTTCGGGACCAAGTGTCCATGAGCGAAGTTTTGGTCGGATCGAAGTTGGATTTGTGTGCGGGAGAAACAGAGACGGAAGGAAAAGAAGAAAAGGAAAACTTTGCGAGACGCAAATTTCGAGAGTGGGCGGCGGGTCTGTATCCCGAGAAGCGCGTGGTAAAATTTACGATGGATTTGTTGGACGAGAACGCCGAGACGTCGCCTTTTGATGCGATCGATCGAGAAGCGACGTCGTCGTTGCGCGATTCGCACGCATCGTCGAAATCCTCGGTTGAAACGGGAGGAACCGGAGGAGGAAGCGTCACGCGTCCTTTTCAACTTCTCGCGTTGAAGCCGCCCGTTGAGCCCGGCGCGAAACCACTCGTATCCGCACACGATACCAAAGAGTACGCGAGTCGAGGTTTCTTGTTCCACCCGGACGATATCTTTCGTCGCGATAAACTGCTCGAATTTTTTCAGAGCCGGTGCGCACCTCGACCGACGAAAAACAAAGACGAAGAGAATGAAATTTTCCGCATCGTTCGCGCCAAAGCCGTCGTTCGCGTCTCCGACAAAACCTGGGTCATCCCTGCGTTTGAAGAGTGCAGTAAAGGAGAAGAATCTGAGCTGATGAAAGTCTCCTTGGAAGAAGTAGCCTACCGAAAGGACAGCAGATTCGAAGTCATCGCTTCCAAAGAATACCCCGCCGCCGGCTCGGCTCCGTCCTCTTTCGCCTCCTCCTCTCCAGAAACCAAAGCGGCTGGAAAAGAATTCTGGGACGCCGTAGAGACGCAGATACTTCTCTGTCGTCGTCAACGTCGCTGATATTTATATAAGAATAGAAACTTCTATGTTTGAAGGTGCGACTGCTTTCCAGGCTAAATTTTCATGCACAAATGCCATCACCGGTCCGGCAAGCTCGTGCGTGTGAGCTCGAATTATACTGCTTCTTTTGATGCTGTTGCTAACTAAAAATGCTACTTTTATTCTTGTAATTACAATGCATGTAAAAATACCTATGTCAACTTTTAAAAATCTTTATTTTCACGTCTCATCGTTTGGATTGGCCTGCTCATCGTGCTCAATTTCTTCGTACACTAAATCTGAAAAGTCACAAGCCGCAGGGATGGCACAATCTACGGAAGAAGAATTACGTCTTCTTCTTCTTCGGCCTACGGTATGTTCTGGTCCGTGGTTCTGTAACTCGGGAAACGCAGCAGTGCCTGTTGCCGCTTCGACGTCGTAACCTGGTCTTCCCTCCTCTGCTTCTCCTCCATCGCCACCGCCCGAGAGATGATGTTGTAGTACGGTCGTCGGTCTCGCACGAACGACGGGAGGCACTAAAGGCGGAAGCACACTAAAACTACTGCTATTTTCGCTATCAACAACCGCGATGACGACGTTTCCGTTTGCATCGAGCGGTATCGCTAAATCGTCATCCTTGAATTTCTTCTTTCTCCCGGGCTCAATTTCCACGCAGATAACTTTTGTCCCGTCCGGTTGAACGCACGATCTCCAATGCTCGTACATCTCATCTTGCGTCCTGAACTTAATCTCGTTCTCCGATCGCACCGACGCTTCCAAGTCCTCCTGCTCCTGGAGTTCCCGTCTCCTACTCAGCCATTTTTTCCGCCACAGACGAAACGTCAAAACGCAACACATTATAATCATCGTCGCGGTCAACATCACCGATGTCTCAAAAGGTGACGAGTTCTTCTCGCGATCGCTCACCGCGCACTCCCATTTTTTCAGCGTATCTTCGCTAAAACCTTTCCACGTGTTCAGTTCGCACGGACAATATCTCTTCACGACGCCTCCTCCGCTTTCGCTTTCGGTCGCGTTCAAAGACGTCTCCTCTACATCGATGCCGGTGGCGTACCGTTCCTCATTCGTCCATTCGAAGATGACATTGGTAGCAGCGGTGGCGGATTGAGCGTCGCTATTCTCGGAACCGTCGTCTAATAACGTGCCTCCTTCTTCTTCTCGCATTTGCTCTCGTTGCGACGCCCACCACGCGTCGCACGCTTGCTCGAACGTCTTCTCTTCCACGTGGTCGTTGCCCATGCTCTTCAACGCGCGGACGGACCCCATTCTTTTTTCTTCCGCGAGTTTATATATAAATCTGCGCGGTTTAATCTCGTCCTAACCCCCTCGCTTCCCTTCTTCTCTCAAAGGTCGTTATCCGTATCCGGTGAAACTTCCCAAACGACGCGTGAAGGGCGGAAAATTTGCCAAACCGCGCGAGAATGTAACTCTCTCGCGAAGATTTCCTCTCGCTCTTTCTCTCCGAAGAAGAAAAGAAAATGAACCGAGAGAGAGAGTGCGAGAGGCAATTCTCAGAGTCTCTTTTTATCCGGCGTTTGAACCCGCCTTCACCGTATTGGCGTTCGTTCGCTTTGGGGACCTTGGACGGACGACGACCTTTCGTCTCCATTTTTTTAATATTTAGGGTTTCGTGTTGAAATTCTACGAACTCTTTTTTCTCTTCTCTCTCTCGTAAAAAAACTAAAAAATAAAAATCCAATTCTGCTGCGCGATGCGACCAACGCGACGAGGAAGACCAACGGGAAGAAACGACGGAGGAGGAGGAAACGAAGAAGACTTTGAAGACGAACAAAAGCTCTCCGTGTTTGACCGCGAGAAAGTTTTAGAGTTTCTTCTTCGAGGCCCGCACGGCGCGGGGAGAGGACGGGACGATGATGACAGAGACGAGGACGGTTTTGACGGCGGTGCCCACGGTGGAGGAGGAGGAGGAGGAAGAGACGATGTTGTCGACGACGACGACGACGACTCGGAGAAAGAAAACGACGGCGAGGAGAAAACAAAGACGACGACATCGCGCGGGGGGAGGAGCGTTTTGATCAAAGAGAGAGAGCGGAAAAAAGCGGAGCGGTTTTACCAGGTGATGCTCAAGGAAGCGCAGAGACTCGTGTGCGAGGCGAAATTTCTTCCACAAGCGCAGAGCCTTGAAGGTGGTGGACTTGCAGAAGGTGAAAAAAGGAGTTGTAAAAAAAGGCGCGCGGTGCGCGTAGAACTCGATTTGCATCGGTGCGAGGAGATTCCACTTTGGGTTCGCAATCGAGCGCCGGAGCGGTTTTGTTTACTGACGACGCGGATCGCGGTGGAAGAAACGTCCGGAGATGGCTCGACGACAAAGTTAATCGTGGAGCTGCAAGACGGGCACAGAGTGGAAGCGGTGATTATTCGGCACTTGAAGGGGAGGCGAGCGGAAGGGAAGAAGGGCATGGGAGCGACGTTGTGCATATCGAGCCAGGTTGGATGTAAGATGGGATGCACTTTTTGCGCGACCGGAACGATGGGGGAGCTCGGGAATTTAACGACGGGGGAGATTGTGGAACAAGTCGCTCACGCGAGAAGGATCGAACCGAGGGTGAGGAATATCGTGTTCATGGGGATGGGGGAACCTCTGAATAATTACGACGCCGTCGTCGACGCGATTCGGTGCGTGTCGCAAAACGAAAATCAGATGGGATTCAACATTCCGTGTCCGAAGATTTGCGTGAGTACAGTTGGGGTGATTCCAAACATTTACAGGTTTAGTGAAGATTGTCCGACGGTGTCGATGGCACTGAGTTTGCACGCGCCGACGCAAGAAATTCGGAAAAAAATTGTCCCGACGGCGACAGCCTATCCTTTGGACGAGTTGATGCGATGCTTGGACGATTACTTAGCAAAGAGCGAGAAGAATTCTATGCTGGTGGAATACTGTGTTTTGAAAGGTATTAACGATACAAAAGAGTGCGCAAGGTTGCTCGGGGAGTTGTTGGGAGGGAAGAAGGTTGTTCTGAATTTCATTCCGTATAATCCCACGGACGTTATCGCTGGACACGAAAGGCCGGATATGGAGGACATACAAGCTATGAACACGATATTAAGGGAAGATTACGGGATGACGACGACGGTGAGACAAGAGATGGGATCAGATATTGCCGGTGCTTGCGGGCAGTTGGCAATTTCCGTCAAAGGGAAGAAACTTTCGTCGATGGAGAAGGAAAAGACGCTCGACGAAGACGAAGACGGCGAAGAGAGCATCCCGGGCATTCGAGACATCGAAGAAATGTTGGGACAAGATTTAGTGAGCGTCGCAAAGAGTAACAAGACAAAAATAAAAAGGACATCGAAGACGACGACAAGTAAAAATAAAACGAGCACATCATCAGAAACAAGCAGCATTAAGCAATATTTTTCTGATTGGACGACGGCAGAAATAGCAATGCTTGGAGTGGCCACCGCTTGCTCAATAGCTTTACTATCAGCGCGATTTAGCAGTAATAGAAAGTAATACCTAGTAGTAATGTACAAGTATAACCCATCCGTCTGATGATGAAAAAACAACCTTTATTTGAGTAAATTTCTATCCTCTTCCAATTCCCAATCTAAACCATGTTTTTGACTTTCTTCTCCATCTTCTTTTAAATCCTCGTCAAAATCATCCTCATCAAAATCGCCATCAAGATCTTCGCTCTCGGAAGTAAAATCACCCCCATCTCGAAAAATTCGTTGTGCGCTTAAGCTGTCACTATCAGAAAATAAAACCAAATCGCTCTCGCTTTCAGAACTTCCTTCACTCAGCGTATCCAAACGGCGCCGTTCTTTTGAGGTGTCTGGACCGTCCTTTCCTCTTGATACGATATACACTTTTCCAAACGTTCGAGAGTGAAGTAAAATCTGGTCACACACCCACCTGTGGAAACTTTCAACATCCCCATCTCCTGCGGTTTGTTTACCCAAAGGAACTAATCTGGTCAAATCATCTTCTCTGAACAGAAACCTTTCTGGTCGTTTTTGCCTCATCTTTTTCTCACGCTTCAACCTCTTAGCCTTGCTTTTTATCTGCCGTTCTAAAAGACTCGGACGCTTCAGTTTGATACAAAGGGCGTCACCCACCCTTTTATTTTCTTCAGCACTTTTAATATACGCCATTTCAATGTTGCACCACGAAATGTCCCAGCAAATCAACGTGACGTTCTTTCTTGTTTTGTTATCGAGCGAACGCGTTGAATTTGAGTCCGTCATCATGAGCATCAATCGATAATTCGTAGAGAAGAGAGTAAAATGCGCATTCGCAGGTAAATTTTTGTTTTTCTCATCAGCCCCTAGAATTTGAGATATGTCCATGTTCCTTCCGACATTAATCTGCCACGCAAAGTGCTCGTTACCAAATGCCCTTCTAGATATGATCTTCGCTTTCGAGCCCGATACGGCTCTCCATAATTTTTCGCAATTCAGTAGCTCTTTACTGAAAGGCCGCAATATTCCATCAGCGGAAGGAGCTCTCGCCGGTCTGATTCTTTTCGCGAATTGAGCACCATGAGATAATCCTACGAGTTCTTTTGCCTCACGGACACCTCCCGATGCTCCAGCAGCCACATGACTAATCATCCCAACAGCACCTGATACTGGCTGTGCCACGGCACCAACCAAACCTTTACCAAAACCTTTCACGAATCCTTTGGTACCAGATTTCATCGCCCCTTTGACCGGTTGCATGAAGACACCGGTGACCCCACTTAAAACACCTCTGGCTAAAGTTTCAGTTCCATCCATGAGTCCAACGACCGCAGCGCCAGTTTTTACGGCTGAGTTAGTGGATTCATCCACTAAAGCATCATTGCGAATGTCTTTTGAACCGATGAACAATTTTTCGCGAAGTGCAGATGAGAGCATTGTTGGCTTCTTACCTTCTTGCGAAACACCAAAAAGGTCTAGCGTGCGCCCACCGGACAATTTTGACAGACCGATTGAAGCACGATTTAATGCCAGAGCTACGGAATCTAACGCATCAAAGCCAGTTAACAGTCGAATAATCTGTAATTTGACTTGTTTAACGTATGCTTTTGTTAAAGTATCCTGAAACGTTGATTTCTTTGCGCATTGCTTTTCGAGACGCATGGGACGTAGGTCGAGCGTAGCTTCATCCAAGTTGACAACTGTGACAATGCCGGGGAAAACTTTTCTAACACGTTTCGGCCTTTTTTGTTCCGAGGCGCGAAATGATATTACGATTCTTAACTTCGAAATTTTCATCAATTCAATGAATATCTGAGGATCCGCTTGCTGACTTGCTTTATCTTCCGCCGCTGGAGATACTATGCTCTGTTTTGAACCATCAACAAAATGATCATAAAATTCAAGAGCGCGCCACAATGAAGGTTCGTACGCTGCAATATGTATTGGTGCATTCGAAAAGTTAATCAATATTTCTTCGTATGCACTCGTTTTACCGTCTGTTTCTAGATGTGATCGCACAACAAAATTCAACATTGGTGGTACCACAAGTTCCTTTGCATCGTGCATGACGCGAAGCAAAACTGGATACTGCGTCAAGGGACTCATGTCATCAATTTGCAGTGAGTGTAATACAAATCTGATTGAGGCAGCAGACGCACCAACAAGCGCTTGATTGTATTCTAAATCTATGCCATTCAATGTCACCACAAATATTTCTTCAACGTTAGAATCAATCGTTGATAGGACAAACTCAGGTATAGAGAGAAAAACTTTTCTGGAGACGATGTTGTTCTTCTCAAAAGAAATTGATTTCTCTCTTTTACTCGCTTCCTGATCGAGTTGCATTTTCTTCTTCAATTTCACTTCTTTACTCGGCGGCGATCCGAGTGCCTGCTCTTCCAAAACATCATTTCCTACTCTCGAAGAAAAGTGCACTCGAGAAGAACCGCGTGTCAACTCTGTTTTCGCGATGTGGACGTGTAAAAAGTCATCCACATCCTCTAACGAATCAGCGTCTCTTTTGTTTATGGGTAGCAGTGTATCGCCAGTGTGTGTCGATTTAAGCACAAAAGGAATCATCCATTCTTCATCCCGTTCTCGTTTAGCGTATAATACTCTTGGCAAATTCGTATCAGACCATCTTAGAGGAACGCCACGCTTATTCTCGCGTTTAGAGTGCAAAGTAATGACATCCTTTTTTTCATCGAAGACAAGTTCTTTATTTGGGTCGACTTGGGTAAGATGAATGGTTTCACCGGTATTGTTGATAAGGCTGAAGGCAGGTTCGAGAATGATGGCGAGACATTCAGTGAACATGCCTCTCGTGTGCTCTAGTCCATCTCCAATATTTGCGAGATGAGGCTGTTCCTCCGAGCGGATGCTGATTGGATAGCACGTTTGACCATCTCTTGTTAAACACTCCACGACGACAATACGCTCTGAAATGAAATCTCGGTCCGCAATTGGTAACGGTTCCGACAAAGATTTCTTGGAGCATCCAATCTCTAAACGCTCATTTTTTGATACCAGTCTAGCCGCGGTCTTCTCATGTAGTTCGTTCGCGCTTTCGGCACCGAGGAACGTTATTCTATCTTCGGGACGTCCACCAGTTCCGCCTTTGAGCACGTACACTTCACTCATATCTGAATTGTTTGTTGGCAGCGTCTTTCCAATATAAGTTGTCTGCGACGATAGTCGCCTCGAAGAAACGCCATCACTGTTCTCGTCCCCGATTTGCATTTCCGATGTGTCATCTATTAAAGACATTGCCACATCAGACATCGAAGGATTACTCGAAGTTTCAATTTTCTTGTTTTGATTTACACCAGCAGGTATGGCAGATGAGCGAAATACGATATCGTCACCAGTTCTATTGATTAAAACTAGGGGCGAACACAAGATCAAGACCCTTGTCGAAGCAACGTCAGTTTCGTCCAATTTTGAACACGTAATCTTAACCGAAGATTTCATGGAAATCTTATTTCCAGAGGTAGACTTACTGGAGGGGCTCACTTTCACTACTTCAAAGGCGTCCAGAGATTTAACACGGCTTTTAGCCGAAGATCCACCGCTGAAGGAGTCTGTAAACTCGGTTCCGAATGTGAAACTTCCACCAGAATTCAAGATTGACGAATCTTTTTTCTTCTTCGCGGCATCTTCACAACTTGCCGGCGAAACCGGAACTCCGTAATTAAAGTAATCAAAATTTTTATCCAGCGGTGTCCCATAGTCTATGCGCTGACTCGGTTCCCACCCACCACTAATGGATTCTACACGAGCTATGCACTTTGCTCCTGGGTCAACATAGTATGTCTTTGCAATTTCGCCCGGACCAAGAATTTTTGAATACTTCTTTTCAAAGAAATACGCTTCATTCTCGCGCTGCTGTGCATAGGAGTTGAGAGAAATTTCAGCTGTAACGGGCAACGCATTCTTCAAACACCAGGGCGCAGATAGAGTCACAATCCACTCACTACTTAACGCAACTGCACGTTGAGAATCGGTGTTTGTTTTACGCGATGGTTTTCTGCTCGTTGACGTGCTGTTTCCGAGCGGAAAACGTTCACAACGAACGGATACAAACCAGTTCTTTCCTTTCAAACCATCGACATCTTCGCAAACGTGTACTGCAGATTCTTCCACGCCGTCCGCCAGCGCCAATCCCCCACGTTTGATTGCACGCTTCAACATAGCGTCTTCTATCGTGGATGATTCGCTATTCAGCCGGTCGTCAAAGTTTTCGTCAAAAAAGCCAGATTTAACAGGCTTGGCCCACGAGGAAAATGATTCGCCGTAACTCGCGTTGTCTGTACCAAGAACACGAAAATACACGTGCGAGGACGCATCCGGTCCTAAGACAGCGCTTGGAAGCGATTTTTCACATCCTGCTTCTATAATGGTACGGTACGTCACGTGATGATTAACGTCGTCTAAGAAACTTTCTTCGTTGATTGATGACATGCGATCGCTATCTTTTGACTGTGCACCGAATGGTACGACGTATCTGCGGGTTCGTATCCATCTTCGCATCCTCACAAAGCTGAGGGTGCTTTTTATCTCCTGTCCCCTACGGAAGGGATATTTTAACTCCGGAAAACTTCCCGCGTACGCAAAACCATCTTCATCGCAATGAGGATGCGATGTATCAATTTCCCATTCGTCTTCCTCCCACGTCCAGTTAGCTGGCTTGTTCGATTCTATAGCGGATAAAAAGTCTTCTTTCGAAGACATGGAATTGGAACCGGTGCGCGTGGACCACGCTTTGCGCTCCGTAAGCAGAAGATGTGTAGATCGCCATCCTCGGAAAGGAAGAAAGCGCTCGTTTTCGAAAGCTTCTTCAACGACGCGCCGAACTTTTCCAGAGTGCGCCTGATCATTAACACTGCTCTCGATGGAATTGCATTCCCAACTTTTTCTGTCGTCATTGTTTGCCTTCTTTTCCAAAAATTCAGTTTTTTCAGGTGTCATCCTCGCTGGAACGACAAAAATTTCAATTGACCGATCCGTTTCGTTCCGGACTCGGGAAAGTTCACGTATAGTTCGTTCAATTCTCTGAGTTATAGGGTCAATTGTACGTGCCACGACAGCTTTAAGAACATCTTTTTCTCCGCAATAATTAGACATTGCGGCATCACTGTAATTGAGAAACTCGCTTAAATCAATCGCATCGGACGATTCTGAAAGGGTTAGCTCCTCACACACAAGTTTCGTCCACGGTCCCTTAGGATGCAAACTCAAATAATATAATGGCGCAGAAGATGAAACATCTTCAGAATTCTTCCTCGGGAGAACAGATGTTGCAAAACCAGCTTTTGAATCGATGCTGTAAATTTGCTCAGTCTTTGAAGATAGTAGTGACTTTTGGGCATCACTTTCCCCTCCGGAAGTTCTATGCGAGCCGTAACCTTCGAAAGCAACTTGAATTTCAACATCATTCGGCAACTTTATGGTGTTCGAATCAGAAGGCCGGCCATACATATTGATCAAATGTGACATAGTCATATCATTCAAGAATGAAATGACCTTACCTCGACCACCATTCCCGTGTGCATCTATTACTGAAATGCTCACAGAGCAATTATGGATCTTCTCAGAGGCAACTCTTGCAATGAACTTATCAGACCAGATGCACTCAAGCACTGAATCATCCATCGAGGACGACGATGAAGTGACTTTCAACAACGCAGAAGCGCGTGTCCTCATCAGATTCTCATCAACGTTTATTCGAGCATACAGTGCAGATTCACTAACATCCACCAAATCACGATTATGTGCTCCAATTTCAATCCGACACTTTGTAAACGTAAGTACGAAAGTTGACTGTAATTGGAGTGTTTTCACGCGTCCATGCGCATATGGCGAGATGTTCGGATCTAAATATCCATCCGTGGCTCCATTTCTGAACCTTGAATCGGGCGGCTCAAGATTTTTATCTAAAGTAGGTACAATTTTAGTGCCCGTAGCCGTTAATGAGTCCAATGTGATACATTTCTGTGGTTTTACTTCAACCACATCATCTTTGGTGGAGCGTTGATACCTAACATATATCGATCTTCGAAGTTCATTCTTAAGTAATGGAGAGATTGAATTGGAGAGATTAATTTCATCGTCTGAAATCGATATACCCCGAAGAGTCTGCTTCCACCGTGATGACAAAGGTGGTGCTGACTCAGAAGACGGAATTATTTCTGGAGACAGAAGTTTCTGATCTGCTCGCTGATATTTGACGATCGCATCACCAAGAGAGCTCGAGATATTTACACCAATCGCATTTGCAACTGAAAATTTCACGCTGTCTTCTGAATAAATATTGTCTGTCATTAACGGCGAGCGGTCAAAACGAGCACACACGTCGAATGGTTCAATTAGGGGTTCCCAAGATGCAACGCGAGGATTAAAGAACGCTACATCTATCTTTGTACTGGCAGAACCGTCCCTTGACGCATTATTTTCAGCGTTTTCTTCATTTCCACGAACTACGACCGCAACGTCATTGATACCAAGAGAAATAAAAGGGTCTCGTTTACCAGGCTCGCACAAAGTGAGCGCAATTCTTGGAAGGGAAACTTGTACAGAAGTTTCGTCTCTAGGTTTGATGGTTCTCCCGGCACCAACTGATTCGCTTACACTCACAACTTCTTGCGTGGTACTTTCACGCGTCTTCTCGATGAATACCTCTGGGAGCAAGGGAATGCGAAGTTGTGCCGCACATCTCGATCTCGCAGACTCTTTCTTCTCTGAAAGGACAAAAGTCCCGCAGCTATTCTCCACTCTCCACAATTTAAGTTGATCTTCACCACCGTCATAAACGCAATCCAATATTTCGCACTCTTTCACTACTTCTCGTCTGACAACTTTGCACCCAACCTTCGCAACATCTGGCGTGCTTTCAGATTCTGTTGCAATACATCCAAGACTTACGTAATCTTCACTAGGAGGTACCGGAGCCCATATGAAACAATCGTTCGAGGGCGAACTCCATACCAAACTGAAACCAATTGGTAAAGTGGTTACATCAGCTGCGTCATTGATTGACATGACTGGACTTGCGGGTGCATCAGCATCTGTTGATAAGCACACGTCACCGAGAAATGAAAATCCTTTTGGTGGCACCGGGCGCCAGAATTTCAAGTTTGTGTACCGAGAGGCACTTATTGGCACATAGGAGTTGCATGTTGAGACCAGAGTAGACAACGCCACTTTTTTTTCAAAGACGTTACTAAGTTGCGATAAACAGTTTTTCGCCACGCGAAGACTTACAGAATCAAAACTTGAACACATGTCAGAAGATATCAGCCGCACTTGATAACCATTGGCATCGGTTACAAGTTTTACATCGAAATCGGTAGGTTCCAGAAAGCTCACTTTCGGCACAAACTTTGTTTTCGTGGGAAAAGTGGTGCTGCGGCAGAGATTTATGGTCACACCGTTCACAACAGCATTCAATTCTGTTCTTGTGTTAGAACTTAAAAGCTCGCTTGGCATTGACTTGTAGTCAACCGATGCGTACAGTTGTACTGATAACGCGTTCGTGCCAGGAGTGGTTACACTCACCGTTTTCCCGCGCTTCATCGTAGTATCAGAGTCAAGAATCAATAGCTCCACGTTTCTTGCTAGAACGGAACATGTTGTAACACAATCTGTAGCATTTGATTTTTCCAACTCTTTATTTGCCGATGCTTTCGAAAACTCGCTCGTGATTGGTCCATCTTCCTTGCGTTTTTCGAAGGTAACATTCTCGTAGATTATACTTGAACGTGTACCGAGACTGAGAAAGCTTTCCACATCGCCTTCGATAACAGCATTCCTAATCGTGAGCCTTCGAAAATTACCTACACATATTAGCGGTGGTAAATGCTTCGTCAGGGAACATGGTAGCACAATTTTCCTCCCGTTCCCATCCAGGGTGCACCGTGGAGGTGCATGTAATCCGTCACACAAAATTCGTTTCGCTGGGGAAAGCATGATAATCTCAGCATCGTCAACTTCATCCGCATTTTGTGAGGCCAGGGATATAAAATCCTTGTTTAAGAAATTGATGTCATTCTTCAAACGCCGCTCGAGCATTTGTCGTCTCAACTCGTCGTCTTTAAGATTAAAAAAGTACAAAACTTCTCTCAGAAATTGAGGATCAACTTTTAGCCGGCAAGACTGCAGATTTACTCCAAGATCAAATTTATCGGCTCTAGATATTAAATCCAGCGTCAAAAGAGTCAAAGATTCATCAGTGTGGTCGACTATCTCTGCAGCAGCTGGTGCGGTCCCGTTTCTTACATCCTGGACACTCAAAGCAGGTAAGCTCAAGTGAACACTGTACGCTTCCTCGTCATTCCGTAACGTTTCGTAGCAAACCCAGAGGCGACGGAGTACTAGCCTCGCTAACGGCGATATTTTCGCATTGAGCCGAGGAGAATTGAACATAGACAAGCACACCTCTGGCAGATTTACCGTAATCATGCTCTTAAGAGAAGGCAAAGTATCGATTTCGCCTTCTGCTACGTCGTTCTCTTTCGGAACTTCAATTTCCGCATACTCAAAAAGTGGTTCCTGGAGGAATCCCGTCTCAGAGAAATTTCCACTCAAAACGGCTAATAATATATTGTATTCGACGTCATCAAGTTCTAAGGTGATCGCACCATCCGCGCCGAGACGAATATCACTCGCGCACATCTTTTCTGTTGGATCCCAGGATGGGGATATCAAATCAAGACTGAAAGTTTGAGCTGGATCATTTCTCTCGCCTTTGGCACAAAATAATGCCGGGTAAGAGCCACACTCACCTTTCCCATTCTTTATAAACATCGCAAAATCCTTCAGCTGAATTGACATTCTATTCATCAGTACAGCGCCTCGAGTCAGATGACTATCACCGTATTTCCATTCCAAACTGTTGCCAATGGAAACATTTTTTGCGTCAAGGCGTAACGCTTCCTGCGATGAAGTAGATTTTGGCAGAACAATCTCGGCTTGGGATAGCGATACATCGTACTTAAACGTAGAGGGTCGCGTTATTCCTCGTCGCAAAATTTCCGCATTTCTCTGCTTTTCAGGAAGCTTATCGATTGGAATTGCATCAGCGAGTAATCCACCAACGCTACATAACAGCTGTGAAAAGAAACGCATCAGAAAGGTAACTTTTGACTTCTTCAAGTTGAGAAGCAGATGTTGCTCGTGACCTGGAAAGTTCCTGTGCGATCGATCGAAAGTCAGGTATTCAAAGTATGACTTCTCTCCTCCATCGCTATCAAGTGCTGCATTTTCTTTTTTTTTAACCGAGACAAAGTATCTGTGAGGATGCGACTCCGGCAACGTTTCATTCATTACGCTCAAGCTACCAAGAGTACCAAACACTTTCATAGGATTTAAACCTGTTTGTGTCAATAAAGAAATATCTGCGTCGTGGATTTCAATCGAAGCTACCGCTGGATTATTGCCATTTTTCCCGATATCTTGTGCTTCAACAAATGTTGTTAATGATAATTCTTTGAATCTAACCGCCAACCGGAAATTTACTGGAACATCCTCCTCCACATACTCATTCTCATCATTGACAACTTTCAACGGCGTATCATGACCACTCCCATTGGAATTTTCTACTTCACTTTCTGATGGAGAAGCCTTGTTAGAGGACAGCACAAGCGATAGTTCGTCGTAAAACCGGGAAACAGATGCTATCGTTGGTCGGCGAACTCCCAGAAAGCAAATATCTGAAGAGACTTCAAGCTGACCGTAGCAATTCTTGAATGTTGGTGATTCTGTACTTGTCCAGCTATCGTATCGCATTTTGACACTCGCACTCTCGATATTCTTCGGCGAATTTGAGAGCTGAATGAAATATCCCCCGGAAATTACGTCGTGAATTTCTAATTTGCCTGCTTCGATGACGTAACTTTCGTCCACATTTGATAACGTTTTTATTGTTTTTGCACCTGTGGCTACTATTTCAATAATTGCAAACTCCGACTTTGCACACTCAAATTTCGATAATCTTTCGACTCCACCGAATATTACACCATCCAAAACATTGTCTTCGTCTTTACATCCCATTTTTTGTCCCCATAAAGCAATTGAAGCTCTTGAAATATCAACAGATATACGCGACGAAATAATCCTGCTCATTTTGTTTCCTTCCCTTCCTTTTGAAATAGTGGATAACTTTGTCGAAGAACCATCATCTAACCGGGGGTTGATTGTAACACGTTCTGCATCAGGCGCTTGTCCCTTCCCATTATATCGTTGACTCTTAGTAAAAGAGTTTACTATGTTATACATCATTGCTAATCGACACGGAGAGAGAGTAAACGCAAGATCTGAAATATCTGCTTCGGCAATCATTCCCGGATTTTGTTCGTCGGATGACGCTGCGTTATTTTTCACTTCATCGAATATTTCAAATCCGCTCCCAGCAATCTGCAAATCGAGAGTGATCTTCAGGGGTGCGAGGACAAAATAAGCTTCGAGATCGTATTCCAAACGATTCTCTTTCGCGCGCTGCAATAAAATTTCATGTTTCCCTTGGACGTCGAATGTGCCAGAGGCAATATAAGCAGCGAGATTCTCTGCATTCACCGTGAACGCGTTATACTTTGGATCACCTCGAATTCCACGGTTCGCGCTGCCCTGATCGCGTTGTGGATCGTTCGAAACTACGAATTTCCCTAAATCCAAGACAATTTTTTTATCGCAACTTATCATGTTCCCCTCAGTCGAAGGCAAAAGCGCAATTTTAGGAGCATCGATTGAAATTTCAAACTTCATTCGATTCAACACACTGGACAAACCAGAAGCGGTGCGCTTGGCGACATTACTGGTTACATTTGCAATATCTTCCGCAAAATCTTCGAGAACTTCTGATGTAAGTTCATCAGACACTGGTTTTTCAAAAAAACCCGCGATTGAGTCGATAAAGTTCTTTTCAATGACCAAGAATGTTGGCGCAGCAATCACGACAGTCTTCGAATCATAAAATTCCATATCAAATGGTGGGTACTCTTCGTAAGACACCGAAAGTGCTGCATCTGAAGAAGTTGTGGAAGAACTTGTAATGTTCTCGGTGTTCCTGTCGATGCCTGATTGTAACATTTTTGTTCCGTTTGCATCAACCACCCAACCTAAAATATTAAGAAAACTTGTCGCGTTTCCATTCTTGTATACGTTCCTAGAAGCTGTGAGATCGAGCGCGACAGAACTGATAATATCGCGATTGTTATTTTCTGTTATAGCGAAGAACATTTTTGCTATGTGAACAGAAAATGATAGATCTTTTCCTTTCCAGGAACTTTCAGCAGATTTTTGTTGAGATTCAATCGTCTTCACGTCAAACACTTCTTCGAGCTTTGTAAAATCATCATCGCTGAACAATTGGCCCAATGAATCATTACCCACGTGCTTTTCTACACCTTCCTTGAGAGCGTTATTTCTACTGCTATCATCACTAATACCACTACTACTGCTAAAGTAACTACCAAACCATGCTGAAATCTTTCCTTTTTTCTTATGAGGAAGAATTTCTTTCTCATAATATCTCTTCGCATCGTGGACGGCTGCGAGAGCAATAGAATTTGAATTGGTATCATTCATGCGCTCTCTTTCCAGATGTGCTATACATCGGAAGGTCATCGCCGCATGATAGGATAATTTTGAGTCTATTTCGTAAATTTCGTCGAGAAGATCATCATCGTCTGCGCCACCCGGTTGATTGTAAATCGTCAAAAACCTTCGTCTCTTTCGGGACAAGTCGACGATATCTTCCCATTTCACTGCACTGGCAAAAGTGCGCTGCCGCCGCTTCCGAATTTTCGTTTGCGCAGCTAAGATAGCATACTTCCACCACAATTGAGGATGTGTCCGCGGCGTTTCCCCTCCAAAAAGATTCGGTCGCAAATGTTCCGTTTCACTTCTCAATTGATGGATTTTGAACGCTTCCAAAACACGCGCAATATTGTGATATTGCGCGCGTTTAAGGCGTATGCCAGCTGTATCAACGTGACACTCCATAAGCTGTCTAGGTGTTTCGCCATCGTCGAATCTCTTGTCTGCACGTTTCGTATAGATGAAAGAACCGGAAATCGGTTGCAAAATTCGATTATATCTAAGAACGTCATTCTTCTTCTCTTCATCATCTTCGTCTCGGAAAGCTGGCATGAACATATTTAACCATTGCTGCATATCCTTTGCATTTGGATCTAGCTTTTCCGTAAAGAATACGTTTGGCACGCGCTTCGGCTCGCTATAACTGCTAGTAATATTACTATTGCTAGTATTCTCCTCTCCTTCCTCACTATCAAAGTAAATCGAAAATCCATCCAACGTCAACTTCTTCCGAAATTCTGCAAACGACGCTGATCTTACGAAATCTGGATTCCCATTTTCGTCAACCGTGTGCGCAGAGACGTTTCGAATCGTTAACCCTGCCGCAAACGCATGATTTGGAGTCGTTATTTCATCTTCGTATCGAATGTGTACATTCTCTATCGAAATTTGTAAATTACCGAGGATGATTTTGGCGTACTTTTGCACGAATCCTCCGTCACTGTCGCTTTGCTCTCCTTCTCCAAATTCGCCGGCTCCCTCATCCTTTTGGAGCGTCAGATCAAACAAACGTTTCATGAGCCATAATCTTTCCGCATTATCTAATCTCTCGACTTTCTCTTCGTTTCGCTTTTTACTATCTTCTTCCCCTTCTTCTTTCGCATTCTCAACCGCCGCGTCGTCCAGCTTTTTATCCTCGTCTTTCCTCTTCTTTGCTCGCTTCGCTACTTCTTCTGCGCTCAACTGTCTCGCCGAAGCAAACACCTCAGATATCGTCACCACCACGGGTTCTTTTCCTAACTTTGCCCACGGAATTTTAAGCCTCAAACTCCCGACGACTCCTCGAGTGAGTTCCACAGGTAAGTTTAGCTTCTCCAAGGCTTCCGGTTTCAACTGCAACCGACGTAAAATCACATCCCCGGAGAGCACAGATATTTTCAACGCCGTTTTGTCAATCCCCTAATAATTTTTCAACACCGCAAAAAGAAGAATAACACAATATGAATAAATGAGAAAGAACGCAAAGGAAAGAGAACGGCATTACGAAAGAGTGAACGTCGCGGCGCGCGATGCTCCACCACGCGTTCGATTGTTGAGAAGAGAAGAATATATATATAAAAAGCGCGTACGCTGGAGGAGAGAGAGAGAGAGAGCGAGAGAGCAAAAGCACATCAAGAAAAAAAAGGAAAAGAAGAACGCACGTGAATGTATTCTCCGGCGGCGTGTTGCAGCAGATCCGCCACCCGCGTCTCAAACATTTCTTCTCAAAGGTAAAAGAGAGATGCGACGACGACGAAGAAGAAGTATAGGATCTGCGCCTTTTTATTCTTCTCGCGCGCGTGTGAAATTATATGTGCTTTTTTTCTCGCAATATCGCGCCAGAAAAAGTGTAGGACAGACAGTTAGAAAACACAAAAAAACAGTTACGCATTTTTACAGTTATTTGTTTCATGTCTGCGACTTGCGCCGCGTCTTCCTCCTTTTCCTTCTTCCATCGATGTCGTCACCGGCCGTGTCATCGTTGTCATCGTCGTCGTCGTCATCGTCCTGGATTTCGTCTCTGTTCATGCCAGGAGCAGCGAGAAGAAGAAAAAGAGACCAACGCAACGAGGACGGTTAGCGGAGAAGATTTCATGCGGTTACACCTAAGTAAACAACCTGCGCGCTCTTTTCAGTGTCTCTCCTTTTACTCTTCGCACGTGGATGCGATCACCACGGACCCTTCTTCTTTTGTGCTGCGAGCCGACGATCATGGTTTTAACCGAGGGCACGCGGTGTTCGACACCGTTTCGATTGACGTCGCTACGAGGACGTTTCAGGACTTGCACTATCATCTGGACCGTTTGAGGACGAGCGCTTCGATGAGCTTTATTCCGTTCCCTGAGCGATTGCCGACGTTGGATATGGTGGAAAAAGTGGTGAAGGATACCGTCGCGGCCGCGTTTGTTGAGAGAGAGAGACGCGGGTTTGCGATGCGGGAGAACCCAGAAAGCGGGCTTTCCATGCAAGCTCGCTTTTATCTGACCGCTGGAGTGGGCGGCTTTGCACTCTCCAGGAAAGAATGCGAGGAAGGGAGTGCTTTTTATTGTGTCGTCATCGAACGAAAGCAAACAAAGACAAAAACGTTGCGCGCTCGGACGACTCCAATAGCGGTGAAGAACAAACCATTTTCGATAATTAAATCGACGAATTATTTACAAAATTGCATGATTGCGAACGATGCGGAGATGCACGACGCTGATGTCGGTATTTGGGTATCAAACGATAAAGTTTTAGAAGGACCGAGCGCGAACGTAGCGTTTGTCGACGATCGGGGGATTTTTGTGGCGCCAAAGGTTGACGACGTTCTAGACGGGGTAACTATGCGGAGATGTTTTGAATTCATCGAGAAGGGGTTGCTGAAAGACGTTGGAGTCATCAAATGCGAACGAAAGGATTGCAGCTTCCGAGAGTTAATTTTAGAAAAACGGGCAAAAGAATGCATGATGATAGGTAGTGTCGTTCAATGCGTACCAATCGTAAAATGGGACGACGTTAATATCGGTCGAGACGAAGTAGGTGAAAACGATCGAAATAGAGTCGCCTTTCGCCTCAGAGAACTCTTGGAAAAAGATGCGAGAGGCGTTAGAGTTTCGTAGGTGTAAAAAAAGTGTTAGCAAATCATATTATACAATATCAAAAGTAGCTTTTAGAACTTTACGAGCCGCGATAGGTTCCGTACCCATACGGATTCAAAAGTAAAGGCACGTGATAATGCTCTTTTGTTCTGCCCTGGAATACCGTGAATCTAATCGGACACTCCGGATAGAAACTCTTCTGTCCAGTCGTCATTCGCACGTACTCTTGCACGTGAAAAACGAGCTCGTAGTCTCCAGCGAACAGCGTTTCATCCCCTCCCATTAAATCCGTCACCCTTCCGTCGGCATTGGTGTAGCCTTCCTTTGAAATCCAAGGCGCCGCCGAACTCCGGTTATTCAGAGTCACTTTAATACCTTCCGCCGGTTTCCCCAATGCCGTATCCAACACGTGCGTCGTAATCGGAGACTTTTTCTTCTCGCTATTCGCCAAAGTGCTACTGCTAGTTTGTTCGTTCAATATCTTCACCCTCTTCTTCATCGAAGACGCCTGCGCGGAAGACGACGCCTGTCCCGCGTCTTCGTCAAACCTCAAGTTCAGCTTCTTTAACCTCAATTCCGTAATCTTCATCTGCTCTCTCGCCGCGACCATCATCTCTGCCCACGGACTGTTCTCCATCCTGTCCTTCACGTTCGCCAGTACAAACTCCGCGGTCACTCCAGTCGCGCAAATGATGAAAATTCTACCGAATTTTTCCTCGTATTTCACGTTCATCTCCCCCAACTCTTTCAGCGTCCCTTCGGTTGCCGTCGCCATCGCGTTCGATTGTTCACCCATCGCCCAATCTCCGCTGGTGGAGTGAAACTTTTCTCTCAACTTGATGGGATCGTCCCCGATTCTCGGGTGCCCACGAAACGCTTCCTCCCAATCCGTGGCCGGGTTCAAGTCGAACCATATTTCGCGCGCGTGATGGACCAACTCCGGGAACGAGTTACACGTTGCCGAGCGCGATGCGAGTTTGGAAGCGAACGCGGTGGACGAGCAACAGAGCGAGAAGTGGTGAATGATTTCATCGCGCGATAGAGATCGTAGATCGATAGAAACAGGAGGCGACGACATGATGATTATGGCTGACTGACTTACTGTTCTTTTTACAACGTCTGCGCGTGAGTTTTTGCGCGTTAGAGTGAGGGAATTCGTGAGCGAAATCAATTGATGTGTTTTGTGAGTACAATCGATTTTTAACCAACGTCAACTTTCTCTTATTCTTTCCCCATCTGCTTCTTCAACGCTTGCAGCATCTCTTCCACTGTTTCATCTTTTGCTTTCTTATTTGCAGAGTTCGTCGTCGTCGTCGTCGTCGTTTTACTGCTACTGCTACTTCTGCTGCTATAATTACTGCTGCTGCTGCTGCTCGCATTACTTGTCCTAGTGCTACTCGTCTTTTCGTTTGCCTCTTCCTCGTATTTGCGAAAGTCCCTCCTTTCGTTCTCCTCGAGAAACTCCACAAACTCCTCGCCGAGCATCTCCAATTCTTCCCATATGCTCTTCGGTTTGGACGGATCTCTTCCTTTACGTCTCTCGCGCTCTGCGAACTCTTTTTCTACGTCGCGGAAGAAATCTGAAAAGCCGTAAAACGGTTGTTCTTCTGCATTTTGTTGTTGTTGTTGTTTGGGTCTCGCCGCGTAGGAAGAAGAAGAAGCGCCCGCCCAACCGCCGCCGCCCGCACCATTCTTTTTCCAGAAAAGTCGTTTTCTGTCGTACTCTTCCCTCAAACGGTCGTCTGATAACGTGTTGTACGCTTGCTTACATTTGTTAAACTCCTCCGTCGCATTTGGTGCCTTGTTTCTATCCGGATGCGTTTCCAAAGCTCTCTTTCGAAACGCAGATTTGATATCTTTCTTGGTGAGCGATTCATACGGCGGCGAAAGGTTGAGGATCTCGTACAAGTTTTCGTCGCCTCCTCTTTTCCCTCCCGCGGAAGAAGAAGAAGAAGAAGACGCACTCACTGCAAAGTGCCTCCTATTCTTCCCGGTCGTTCTCCCTCCAGTATTAATCATACCGCCGCGTTGTAGTTTTCTTCGTCTTCTCTCTTCACCTACCACCGACGATACCGAACATTCTTCGCGTCTCTGTGCGCGCGACATCATCATCGTCGTCGTCGTCGCCGTCGTCGTCGTCGTCATAATTGTCATCATCGTCATCGCGCCTCTCGATGAAAAGAAACAGGGAGAGGTTGAAGAGAGGTGCGCCAAAGCGTCTCGCTTCCGTAGCGAGACGGAACTCTTTCGATGTAATGTCAAAAAATGACGTTTGTGAAAAGGCAGCCGGAAACTCCATTTCGAAGAGGATTGCGGATAACACTCACTTTTAGAGAGCGAGAGAGAAGGAGAGAGAGAGAGAGAGAGAAAGAGAGAAAGAGAGCAAATTCTCCTCAAGCTTTCCGCATTCTTTTCTCTTCCTTTTTTATTCTCGTCGCGCGCCCCAACCCCGCGCGATGAAACGGTCAAAAGAAGACCACGCGGGCGCGAAAGAAGATGAAGACGAGGAGAGAAAAATACAGTTGCGCAAAACGAAATTCTATGCCGGCGAGAACAAGAACATAGCGTCGGATTCGCATCTCGATCTGGTCGCGCTCGCGAGCAACAGGAGCATAACGCCGGTATTTTTTGATGATCTGCATCAGCGCGAAGGCGGAGGAGCGGCGACGAAAAAGGCGACGACACCTCCAAGTACGGACAATCAGGTACAGATTGTCACTTCGAAGCCCAGAGTGCTGATTCTACACACGGGTGGAACATTAGGTATGAGCAGCGATAGTTTTGAAGAGGAAACAGCAACGGTAGGGGTTATGGAAGGTATCGTAGGTCATGGTCCGTCGCCGAAAGGTGCTGCAAGTAACTCTGTTGGCGTCGATAACACCATGGTGTCGTCGCCGGTGATGACGTCGCAAGGAGGCGCCATATCTGGAGAAGCAGAGCAACACGGCGCATATCAGAGACGAGTGAAAAAAGGAACCGGAGGTCACTACGACACCAAATTGGGGCCTCGGTCGTTATTGACGGACATTCTGAGTGCAGTGCCGGAGTTGTCGGCATTTGCAAAATTACGAGTTCGGGTTCTGTTCAATAAAGACTCGTGCCAGATTGTTCCAAGCGATTGGGTGTTTATAGCAAAGGCATTACACGAAGCTCGAGAAGAATACGACGCTTTCGTTTTAGTTCACGGGACGGATACGCTCGCGTATACCGCTTCAGCTTTGTCATTACTTTTAGCGAACTTTGGGAAACCAATCATCGTGACAGGAAGCCAACTGCCACTCGCCATGCCGCGGTCAGACGCTCGACAAAACCTCATCGACTCTGTCTCGTGCGCAACGGCTGGTTTCGTACCTCCGTTCATATCGGTTAACGAAGTAGCGGTGTGCTTTGGAGGGAAATTAATGAGAGGCAATAGAGTTCGAAAAGTATCTGCGACTATTTATTCCGCGTTCAGTTCCCCAAGTTACCCCGATTTGGCGCATCTAGGGGTAGGGATCGATTTCAATCCGCAGTTGCTGTTGAACGTAAAAGATAAAGAATATAGGCCAAGATTTGAAATAAATCCAAACGTGATTCGAATTAGCATCATTCCTGGATGCGATCCGAATAAAGCGTACGGAGATTTATACGAAAGAGGTGTCCGAGGTATCGTTTTGGAGGCGTTTGGCGTGGGTAACATGCCCAACGACGAATTTTGGATCCCGTGGTTACGAATTCAACGTAAAAAAGGACTCGCTGTGTATCTCTCTTCGCAGTGCGAACGAGGTACGCTTCACCCAGAGTTGTACATGGCGGGTTCGTTTGCTTTAGAAATGGGTGTAAAAGGCGGTCCGATGATGTCGCCGGAATGCGCCGTCGTAAAACTCATGCTGTCGCTGGCAAACGACGACGTTGATTTAACCGTCCCGCTCGCCGGCGAGTTGTAACTAAATTGTGCGTATGCGTGTGTGAAATTATTATAGCGTGCGTATGTTGTTAATGACCATTTTCTATCCTTGTACATGTATACATAACATAACATCGTCATCATCTTTTCTTCATCTTTTCCGAGGCTAGTTCTAGAGCCGCTTTGACCTCCGCTTCCGGAGCAATCGCAAACAAACTCGCTGGATAAACGCTACTCCCCCATTTCGGATGCATCACAATTTTACAACACCCGACGTTCGTGCATTCATAATTCAGTAGCGTGACCAACGCGTCCACTTCTCCGTACACCCTCTGCGAGTCTCGATGTATCATCGATAACCCAGAACACGGGTCGATGTAATCGCACCAAAAATTCTTCTCTCTCAAAGCCCCCGTCGCAATCTCGGCAAACTTCATGAACCGCTCCAAGCACAAATCCTTCTCCTCGTCCACTCTCTCCCCGGTTTTGATGATATCCACCGCGGTCTTCTGGCACGTCGGCACGATGATCAGTTTATCCACCTTTTTCTCCCCCTCGTTTTCGTCGTCGTCGTCGGCGAAATTGAACATCGCTTGCGCCTCCGCTTTGTGCTTCTTCGGACACAAGTGCAAGGAATATTCGAGTTCTGCGTACGTCGCCGAGTCGTCTCCTTCGTCGTCTCCTTCGTTTCTGAGGCCGACGACGACGGTCGTCACGTTTGCTTTTGTTTCCGCTAATGACATGTGTGTATATGTAATGAATGGTTCCTTCCTCGCCTTTTCTGTGTTTGTGTTGTCGTAGAAGTTCGTTACTTTTGATGTTTTTTTTTCGCGCCAAAATTCAAAAAAATCAAAGCAAAAAGTTCCTCAAACGAAGAGAGGCAAAATCTCAAACATCTATGCGCGCGATAGCAGTCGTCGTCGTCGTCGATCATCAACACGAACAAAAAGTACGGATAAAGACGATGCTCGCATCATCAAAAGCAGCGCGGAAAATTGTAGCCCGAGGTGGGTTCCTCCCGGTCTTTTCTCCGAGGAGGGCCCCCGAGACGGAGAGAGGATTGGCGTTTACTTCTTCTTTGTTTTCGTCTTCTTCCGCATCATCATCATCGTCATCAGCGGTAGGAAGAAGAACAACAACAGAAATAACGCGAGATGACTTCGCGCAAAGAAGGGGAAGATGTTTGAGAGATTTGCGATCGTTCGCGGCGCGCGGCGACGGGCGACCTGTTTCGGATTATTCTTCGAGCGCGGCGATTGCGCGAGAAATGGAAGATGAGGAAGACGAGGAAGACGAGGAGGGCGAGGACGATTGCAGCGCAGAAGCGGAAGCGAGGCATTATAAAAACATGCTCAAAGATAGCGCAAACCGCCCCACGGTTAAAAGTATGCTTCGCAGGATAGACGAGACGGACCCGTTAGGCGTCGATATGACGTTGCGAGGATGTTCGAGTCGGCTGTACGATGGCGTTTCGGGAAAGAAGAAAAAGAATACGAAACCGGCAACGCTGACGGTGTACGACTTTGCGAGACTCACGCAGGAGAAATATCCGCAGAAAATTTTACTGATAAGAGTTGGCGATTTTTACGAATGTTTTGGCTGGAACGCCGTTTGTTTAGTCGCGCACGCTGGGTTGAATCCTATGGGGAACACAGGCGTGCCTCGAGCCGGATGCCCAAAGAATAAAATTCAAGAAACTTTAGATCGGTTGACGTCTCACGGGCATTCCGTCGTGGTGTGCGAAGAAGTTCCGCAGATGGTAAAGTATGGCACATTGAAAGCGCCGCCGAAAGACAGATTCGTGAGTGCCATTGTGACACCCGCTTCTCCGATGTACGTTTGCGGTGCAGGAGATCGAGGGGAGGATGTTAATTTCGCGGATGAGCAAGCGTTGCCGCTCTGCGCGGTGGCTTCCTCATCGTTGGGGTACACTCTCGTTCGCGTTCTCGTTGATGAGCGAGTGTGTCGAGTTGATTACGGTCTAACTGCTGAAGGGTGTGCGGCAATCTTACGCGCTTCTGGTTGTGCCGGGAACAAGCTGTATAAACACAGATCGTTCGGCGCAAATCACGCCAGCAAGAGTAACTCGAAAGGCAATTCGGGTCAATCGCGACGTTTACGGTGGGAAGTTGGCGCCATAGAATCCGCGGTTGCGGAAGACCAGTATGATGTTACTGAGCTGGCTGATGAAAATGACTTTTACAACGACGAAAAGAAGACGATGAATATTGAAAGTGGTCTGCGCCGGCGCCGGCGCGGCCAACGCCTGAGATACGACGGAGATGTCGTTCAAGGATTTTTGGATTTAACGCGGCGCGAGCACGGATTGAAACCGAACGAAGACTTCCGAGTCGTCAACATCTCAAACGACCCAAATTTGGCAGAAGCCGAGAGAGGTTCCATGCGTCCTTTGTCTCTGAACACGGCGCAACAACTCGGTGTGCTTCCAAGTCGAGGCGTTCCTCCTTTATTAGCCGCAATCGTGAACGACAAAGATGTCCCGGCGAGTTGTCGCTCATATTTACAAGAGCTGTTGTTATCGCCTCCGCCACAGGAGGTTGCCAAGTCAATTCAGTTGGCATGCGAAAAATTCAAAAATACAAATGCATCCATGCCGAACTTGGAAACGTTGCCGGTAACAAAAATTGCAACGCTGCTGAATTCACAAGAAGCCAGCCATGTTTTCTTCGCAGACCTTTTCGCCATGGCAGATGCATGCGAGCGATTTCTCGAACACGATGATGCGGATTTACGGATCGCGGCTCGGAGTTTATTAGAAAAAGCAACAAGCCGCAAACTTGGAACGCGAGCGTACGAAGATGAGAAAAAATTAACAGAAACGTGCAGAAATGTAAAGCAAGTCATTGAAAGCATCATCTCTTCGGACGTATTTGATGAATATCACTCAGGATATAGACCGAGAAGCGCGGCAGCAAGTAGTGCTATGGCACGTCGCGATAGTGATGATGGTGAGAGTGATGCAACAGATGATGCAGAAGAAGACGATTACACTTTGATAGGCGATGATGAAGATGAAGCAGACGACGGCATTGTTCGTTGTGACCCTCTTTCTTCGTCATATTTACGTTATTTCCCGCGACGATTTGCTTTCGAGAATGAGCGCTGGAGAGGTAGAGTCAGACGAGATACAGTTGCCGAGGCTATCGATAATGTGGATGTGGCGGCGAATGCCTTACACGATGCGATTGTGGATGATTTACTCCCCGTCCTCGAAAAGTCCGACGAAACTCGCAAAGCGCGCGCAAAGCGTTGTGAAATTGAGCATTGCCAGCGTAATAATTCATTGTGGTTGCGCGGTGTTTCTAAAGCTGCCGTTTCACAGTTTGAATCCTCGTCATCTCCTTCCGCTACATCGCTGATTCACCCTCGAGACCGCTTTGGGCGCGAGTTAGCAGATCGATGGACGACTCAAAACGTAGAAGATAAGCTAGAGATATACCGACACAGCTGTCGGGAGGCGCGAGCGGCTGTTGCTGAACAACTTCGAATGCTGTCTAGTTCGCTACAACCATTCGTGGGTGCATTGATTGCATGTTCCACTTTGTCAACTATTTCTCTTGCAATAAACGCACACGTTTCCAAGGCCCAATCTAAAGGGTGGACGATACCACATCTTCTCGATCCAGAAGATTGCAAAACTCCGTTTCGTGTGGAAGATTTAGAGCCATTCTGGATGGACGGTACCGCCGATCTAAACGTGATCTCAAACACGGTGGATGTAGATGGAATGATAATATTAACGGGTCCAAATATGGCGGGAAAAAGTACGATTCTTCGTAGCTTGACTTCCGTTGCATTACTATCACAATGCGGATTAATGGTTCCGGCACGGGGAGAGTGCATCGTGCCAAGATTCGATTCAATCACTTTGAGAATGGCATCGTCGGACTCACCGAGCGAAGGTCTAAGCGGATTTGCCGTTGAGATGATGGAGATTAAGTGCGTCATGGAAGAATCTTCGTCTTCCTCTTTTGTTTGCGTGGATGAACTTGGAAGGGGAACGGAAGCCACTCACGGCACCGCTATCGCAGCGGCGGTGATTGAAAAGCTAGATCATTTGGGGTGTCGAGGCGTATTTGCGACGCACCTTCACGGCGTGTTGGATTGCGATACGCACCTCTCGCCATTCGCAAAGAATATGCGCATGGGAACAACAATGACATCGGAAGGTAAGATGCGTCCAACCTGGAAAATAGAAGATGGGGAATGCAGAGAGTCACTGGCGATACAAACCGCCGCGGATTGTGGGCTCGAGGATGACGTTTTGAGACGCGCTCAATCTTTTTTGCAGCAGAGCATTACTACTGCCCGACCATCTTCCGCCACCGTTTTATCCTCCTCAACAGTCGAGAAGAGGAGAAGCAGCGGCATTTCAGACTTAGCCGCGGGACTTTTAAATGCTCGGAGTTTCATTCTCGCCGAAGAAGGTGAAAAAGACGCGGAAGACGCTGCCGGTGTGTTCGTAGTGTTACGAAATGAAAACCCTCCCGCGAAGGTGGCGCACGGTTGTTCCGTCGTCTACGTCATCCGAGACGCCGACGGATGGACGTACGTCGGGGAAACCGAAAGTATCGCCAACCGATTGAAATCCCATCGTCAGAAATACGGCTCTGACATCGACTGCGCTTTCGTAACCGTCGCGGAAGGTAAATCAACAGCCAGAGCAATTGAAACGGCCACCATTCGTGAATTTAGGAGACAGGGCGTGCCCATGAAGAGCGATTTCGATGGATCGCACGAAAATTTCGGCGGCATTAGCAGTCGAAACAAAAATAGCAGTAGAAACTAGAAAAGCTTGAAAGAAAAATAGTAAATATGTAAGTTACTCCTCTGGTTCAGTGTAAAATTTCAAATACGCGAGTGACTTCCGTCAAACAAAACACACTCTCCGCTTTCAAAAAAAAAAGATGCAAGTCGAAGACGCGCACCCGATCGCGAACGATGGCTTTCAAATTGAATTTCTGCAATGGGGCGGTAGCCGTAATTATGCAAACAACATGTCGTCCTCGCCTTCGTCCTCATCGTCCTCGCACGTTCCAGAGAACGTCGTGATACTGTTACACGGTTGGAGTGGAGGTCCAGAGTATTTCAATTTCAGCATGCAAACGCTGAAACACAACGAGAACGCGTGCTATTTTGCGCCGAGATTCAGAGGCCACGGGTGCAAAGACGACGCGAAAGGCAAATTTCACATCGCGCGTTTGGCGAAAGACGTGCACGATTTTATCCGATGGTTGAAGAAGAAGGGAATTTGCCCGGAAAATCAACAGTTTTCGTTCGTTGGCACGTCTATGGGCTGTGCGGTTATTTGGAGTTTTGTGGAACTGTTCGGCGAGAGCGAGGTGAAAAATTACACGTTCGTCGATCAAGCGCCCTTGCAAAATGTTCGGAGCGATTGGTGCCTAGGTTCCACGGGGTGTTTCGACGAAGCGTCGTTGAAGAATTTGCAAAGCGCAGTTCTCAAAGGTCCAGACTTGTCTGAATTCGCTGACGGGAACGAGCGTGCTTGCGTAGCCCAAGGATCTGATTTTAAATGCGAGAAAGAAGTAAAAAACTGTACGATGGGATGTAAACCAGAAGCTTTGGCGGAGTTGATGGCGGACCATACAAATCTGGATTGGAGACCCTTGGTCGCAAGCTTAGAAAAGCCAGCGCTCGTGGCTGTAGGAGAAAAGACGCAAATTTTTCCGTGGAAAGGTGTGGCGTACGTAGGATCTTTGATGAAGAACGCGCAAACGATGGTGTGTAAAGACTGCGGACATTGGCTGTATTTAGAACAACCTGGTTTGTTTGGATTTGCGCTTTCTAACTTTATTTCCACGACCGAGTCTGGCGAGAGTCAAGGTCCCTCCAACGAAAGCATAGAGGCGGATTTGCGAGGTGGCTACGAGTTTTACAAGGACAAATTTTACTTTATAGACGCAAAATTGGTCGACTATCGGTTCGCCGGTGGCTCGCCAGAACACTATAAACTATTGTAACTACTAACTACTACTGGTATCACTATCGGTACTATTACTGCATCTCCTTCTATTCAAGGCGTCGCCATCAAAATAACTTCAATCAGTTTCTTCTTCTCTGTCATCGCCGAGGCGTTCAACGATTTGCCCAATCTCCAATAATTCAAAATATACACGAGTTGATCGCAGTCCAGCTCGTTGAGTTGCCCCGTGAATTCTTTCTTCTTCATCAAGTACATTTTCTCGCCCCGCTTCAATTTTCCTGCTCCGCCAGGACCAGCCAGACTAATGACTTTCGCCAGAACGTTCTTAATTCCTTCATGTCCCCTCGCCCTCTGTGCGAGATGCCCCGCAATGGTTGCAAAACCTTTATCTCGCTCGTATATCGCTTCTATTTGACCATTTTCGCACGTGAGTTCGAGCGTTTTTTCGATGACAAATGTATCATTTGTAAATGCGCTCAAAATCAACGGCGTAGACTCGTCGCAGAAATCTTTCGCCGTCATATCCAGACGCTCCCCAGCTCGCTTGCACTCCTGAAGCGCCAACTCCAGACACTCCATGCTCCCAACAGATGCTCCGTACACCGCATAATGCAAAAAACAACTCCCGTTCTCATCTCGGGCTTGCAACAACTCTTTTCTTGTCCTTTCGTCCAAAGTGCCTTCTCTCAAGAGCTCGGCAACGGTTTCGACGTTCCCTTTCTGCATCTGCTCCATTAAATACGTGCGTTTCCCGCACCCGCTACTTATTTCGTGCCTCTCTCGTCTCGACAAAGCATCAGCGCCTGGCATTTTTAGAAGCACGCGCAGCGCCGCCGCGTTGTTGCACTCGAAGTAATCTCTTTTCCACGAAGAAGAAGAAGAAGAAGAAGAAGAAGAAGAAGAAGAAGAAGAAGAAGAAGAAGAAGAACGAACAGAGAAACGTTTCCGTCGACGACAACGACAACGGGGACGCTGAAACGATGAATTCGGAAAAAACAGCCCCTTCGTTGACGTCGTCGTCGTCGTCGTCGTCATTTTTATCGTCGTCTTCGATGTCTGCGCGTCGTCATCTTGCTCCGGGTTTCTGAAACAAAAGTAGGGGAAAATGGAGAGAGAGAGAAAGCAATCGAATCTATTTAGGGTTCTGTCAGAGAGAGAGAAGAAAACCACATCCGTTGCTTCTCTCCAAGTCCACAACACACGAGCGCACTTCTTTCTTTCTCTCTCTGTCTTTTGATCATAAAAATGACCGCGACGACGAACGAGTGCAAAACAATCCCGCAGCGCTTCTCCTTCTCCGGCCCGGCGTGCGCGTGCTGCGCCCCGACCGCGTGGTGGGAACTCGAAGACAACAATACCGTCGACAAAAAAGAATCATCGTCAACGTCAAGCCGCCAACCGCCCTCGATTCTCAACACGTTCACGAAGACCAAAACACCGTTCCAGCCGCTCTCGGCAAACCGCATAGGATGGTACATATGCGGTCCAACCGTGTACGATTCCGCGCACATGGGACACGCGAGAAATTACGTAAACTTTGACGTTTTGAGACGAGTGATGCAGGATTATTTTGGATATAACGTGCGATTCGTGATGAACGTGACCGATATCGACGATAAGATTATTCTGAGAGCGCAAAAACGGAGAGCTGAGTTTGTGATGAGTCGAGCGAAGAAGATGCTCTCTATAAACGAGGATAACGTAGCGTTGAAGAATCTCGCTTCAGAGGTGGAGAAGGCGGTGGAGTCGAACGCACCGTTGAAGGAGTTGTGTGAGAAGGTGGAGGCGTTGAGAGCAAAGGCGTTGGACGCGGACGACACAATTTTGGACGTCGGAGATAGTTCTCCGAAGGACGAGGATGAGGAGGATAATCCGTCATTTACTGCATCGGTAGATGGTGGGAAAGACTGGTCAATCCAGACTGGATATTTGAAGCTCGCGCAGTTTTACGAGAATGAGTTTATGGAGGACATGCGTTTGTTAGGAGTAAAAAATCCTGATTGTTTGACGAGAGTGAGCGAATACACGGAGCAAATTGTGGAGTACATTGAAGGTATCATAAAGAACGGCTTCGCGTATGAGAGCAATGGGAGCGTATATTTTGACGTCACTGCGTTTGAAAATAGCGAGAATCATAAGTATGCGAAACTGAAGAAGTCGGCTTTGGACGACGTCGAAGCTGCGATGGACGGTGAAGGTGCGTTATTGAAAGCAGAATCAGAAAAGAGGAACGATTTTGATTTCGTGCTTTGGAAAACATCGAAAGTAGGTGAACCCTCTTGGCCGAGTCCGTGGGGAGAAGGTAGACCGGGATGGCACATTGAGTGTTCCGCGATGTGCTCGGACGTGTTGGGTAAGTACGTGGACGTCAATGGAGGAGGAATTGACTTGAGTTTCCCGCACCATGAAAATCAGTTGGCGCAAAGCGAGGCGCATTATGACATCAAGCAGTGGGTGAACTTTTTCGCTCATAGTGGACATTTGCACATCGATGGTTTGAAAATGTCCAAGAGCTTGAAGAATTTCATCACTATCCGTCAGGCATTGAAGACGTATTCGGCGAGACAATTGCGGTTTTTGTTTCTATTGCATAATTGGTCAGATCCGATGGAGCTCACGCCAATTGTGTCTAAAGATGAAGGCAAAGGGGCAACGTTTAAACAAATGGATGCCGCTGTTGGGGTAGAAAAGACGTTTGCAGAGTTTTTTCACTCCGTTAAAGGTGCGTTGAGACGAACTAAGTACTCGTGTGATAAAGATCAAATTTGGCTCCCGTTGGAAAAGAAGCTCTCTGATGCTTTTGATGAATGCCAAAAAGAAGTCCACGAGTGCTTCTTAGATAACATCAACACGTCAAGCGCTGTTTCGTCTCTGTTGGCGTTGGTAAAAGAATTCAACACTTACATGGCATCGGTCGAAAAAGACACCAAGCATATTTTGCGACCGTTTCTAGTCGAGAGCGTGGCGAAATATGTGACGTACATTTTAAATTGCATGGGAATTTCTGGTGAAGCAAACGCGCCGTTAGGATTTACTGATATTGATACGGGTAGCGAAGGAGACAGAGGCAATGGGGCGGCGAGTACGAGTGCTGCAACGAACAAGGATACAAAAGAGGAAATTTTAGCGCCAACTTTGGATGCACTCACATCCTTCCGTGACGAAATTCGAAGGCTTGCCAAAGGAGAAGAGCTCTCTCCAGGCGCAATCTTGGGTCTCTGCGATCAACTTCGCGACGTCGTACTTCCAACGATTGGCGTTAAACTTGACGATAAACCTGACGGTAATGCTTTATGGAAACTGTACGCTCCTGGAGAGCTTGAAAAAGAACGTCAACGCGAGGAGGAAGAGAAAGAACGCAAATTATTAGCAAAGCAGAAGCTAGCGGAAGAAAAGAAGCGAAAGGAGGAAGAGAAGGAACAAAAAGCGAAAGTTGCGCCTCAAGAGATGTTTAAAATAGGCGAAAACGAAAACGTGTACGGATCCTTCGATCCCGAAACTGGAATGCCTTTAACCATGAAGGACGGGTCGGAAGTGACGAAAAGTCAAACGAAAAAGTTGCAAAAACTTTATCAGGCCCAGGTGAAATTGCACGAATCGTATTTAAAATCAGTTCAAGAGAAGATGGGAAACGTGCAGATTTAATCAGTAATAAACGCTGAACTAATCATCATCATTATCATTATCATCATCGTCGTCGTTGTCGTCGTCGTCATCATCATCATCGTCTTCACACTGCTCATATTTCTTTTTCATAATTATAGATCAAACCTTTTGAAGTCCACAAATGTTTCATCATCCGGTGGATAATGCGCGAGACCATCTTCAATCGTAAATGTATTGACACTGTTCGAAATTCTCCACAGTGTAAAATCTCCTTTTTCTACAAATACGTACTCAGGGAACGCAGAGCTTCCTCGACTCGTGATTTTGAATGGTTTCGCTAAATCTTGGCGAATGCATACAACACTTTTTCTCTTACTCGGAGCTCTTTTACCTCTCACAGAGTATACTCCTAGAGCTACGTAACCTTCCGGTGGTACCGGCCAGAAGAAGCGTACATTCGATCCTTTCATTTTACCTGCGAGTTCAAATTTCAAGGGATATGCAAAAATTGAATTTTCCCCCGTCATTGTTGCCTTGTCGATCACTGGCACAGGAATTGATGATGACGGGGGCGCATTGGTTCCTATTTGGAGTATTGATCCAAAAGTAATTCTCTTTCCTCCTTTCCCATGCGATGTTGGATTGAATATCCCGAAAACTTTCGGTGCGTTTTCTTCTTCTGACACTTTGGCGCTGAAGCCTGCTGATCTTCTCTTTGAAGAGGAGGAGTAAACGCACTTGTAACCGTCGCTAAATTTGAACGCTTTACCGAGCTTTCGATTATCAGTGGTATTATTTCTATTATCGAACGAATTATCGAACGATGTCGAGAGATTTAAGTGTTCAGAGTAGTCGCTCAACCCTGATGAAGACGAGGTCGATGAAAACGACTGGTCATCGTCTTCTTCTTCGCCAGCAAAATTGCTGCGCTTTTTTTTGAGACGCTCCCTGACCGACAATTTTGCTGACCGTCTGGGTTCAGAAGAACTTGCTTCGTTCTTCCTCGAGAACAACCTCGACGACAAGAGAATCTTATCGCTCAGCGTGTCTTGTAAAGTGGCGGGAACGCTGATTCGCTGGCATTGATCCGGGTGGCTACTGTTGGAATATATTAAGTCAACGTAGTCTCCATCCCTACTCCTTTCCACGCATTTTACATACTTCCAAAACAAATCCCACTCAATGCTTAAAGCTCTTTTGCTTCGGTGTTTTTTGACTGCAATCTTGAATAGACGCCTATTAGTCCCGATGATGATGTTATCATGATCAATATTTATGACCCACACGAAATCTTCATCATCAGAAATATGTCGAACGAAACGTCTTTGCTTTATCTTTTTCCACAAGATTGAAGCCGTAACATCCCGCTCGTCATATGCTCTCAAAACACCATCCATGGATGGGAGACGAGCGGGACGAATTCTCTTCACATGCTTCTTCTTTGTCTTTACTCCAAGAGCAGCGAGCGCGTTTGTGACAGATCCTTCTACTCCTAATGTGATATGTCCAAGAAACCCAACGGCGCCTGCAATTGGCCTGGAAACCGTTCCTAACGCAGCCTTTTTCACACCCTTGACGAAACCTGAAGTGCCATCGCGATAGCCATAGAGAACAGGCTTGTAAAGAATTCCAGTAGCTCCTTTTACAACATTCAACGTGAAATAAGTGAGACCATCAATCGCACCTGTCGTGAAAGTTATGTGGTCAACCTCGGGTCTATCGTCTTGCATGTATATTTTCGAATGACTCGCTTTGGAGATTGATTTCCGCAGATTCATCCCGGCGCCAATTGCTTTATGTCCACCTAAGATGTTGGATGCTTTACCCAAACCAAGTCCTACGGATGCTAACCCGCTAAAACCTGATAAAACTCTGAATATTTGTCCCAAGAGTTGCTTCCCGTACGCTTTGCCCACGTCTGCTTTAAATGTCGAGAGCTTCGTAAGTTGATGATGCAACTCGAAACCTTTTAATTTTACCTTAGACTCGGAAAGGTTAATAAAGCCAACTATGCCAGGGATGAGCTCCTGTGCGCGTCTCGGGCGAATTCTATCAAGACCAGCCGCGCGAAACGAAAAAGCAACTGTTATAGGGTCGATTGAGAAATGCTGCACGTATATCGTTCGATCGATACTTCCAACGACGACTGAAACATCGTCAATACCAGCACCTTCACCGCTTTTGCTCTTAGCAGATTCTGTCCCTGATGAATTCTGTGGGACAAAATAGTCACAAAATAGTAAAACTGACCAAAGCGACGGTTCGTTGATATTCACGTGGATTGGCGCGCGCGTGAATTTCAACTCTACCCGGTCATAGTGTATTATTTTTTCGCGTGCATCTTCCCGAACTCGAACGCGTGCTGAAAACAAATTATCCTGCGCAGCATCATTGTCAATGCGACGCAGAAGAACCGGGTATATTGTTTTTTGCGTCATATCATCAATTTGTAAACTCTTTAATCCTACAGAAGTGGTTTTAATCACCGCTCCTGTAGAAGTTTCTTTCTGATCGTGCGATACGCTAACTCCATCGACGTGAGCTACCAGGATCTCGTTGATGCGTTTATCGAGTAAACTCAAAGTTATGTTTTTCAGAGAAAATGAATATCGAGAGCGTTTTGCAGTGATCAGGCAAAACATTTTTTCAGTTTCATGCTGTAAAGCTTCCTCCCGTATTTGAGCAAAATTCTGGAGATCATCTTTAGATAGCGCTGAACCAAACCTAAGCTTCGATGCTTTTCTGTTCACATCATCTGCATGTATGAAAGATACGGTAGCGAAAGTGAGCAAAGTGTTTTGAAAGTCATCTTGATTTGTGTTAGAGAGTCCATCTTTCAGTGCTTCAGAAGCCCAGTAACCTTCGCCTCCAGAATCAGAATCAAATATGGGCACCGCGAGACCGGGAAGCTCGGTCAAGCCTCTGTTATCAAATGCCCTATATATGCGCGAT
>Ga0255753_1000159_pt1 | contig 82071 bp, 53 predicted proteins | sample 041ome_10_FD_179953 | JGI IMG/M metagenome (GOLD analysis project Ga0255753, IMG submission 179953) | Coastal salt marsh microbial communities from the Groves Creek Marsh, Skidaway Island, Georgia - 041412US metaG (version 2) | ecosystem: Environmental > Aquatic > Marine > Intertidal zone > Salt...
CGCGAATCGTCGAAAAACTTCAAAAAAAAAAGAAAAAAAAAAGAACAGACGCAACAACACGCTTTGAGAAGACGAGAGAGAGCAGAAGACCAAAACGCGCTCCGATCTCTCTCTCATTCTCTCTCTCTCTTTCTTCTTCTCTCTCTTCTTCTCTTCTGCCGAGTGCGCTGCCTGCCGCCGCCGATCGTTTATTGTGGAGGAGGAGCGCGTTTGGTTTTTTGGGGGGGATTGGAATTTGAAGACGCACCGCTGTGAGTGCTAAATTCAATTCTTTTTACGTGCACGCGCGCGCGAACCCCTTTCTCTCTCCCCGGTGGAAGTTCGGACGGACTATACGCGCGCGCGCGAAGGATGGCGTCGTCGCAGGAAGTGGACGCGTGGATCTCCACTCTGAGGAACTGCGAGATAATCGACGAGAATTCGGTGAAAAAGCTCTGTCAAATGGCGGTGGAGATCTTGGTGGAAGAATCAAACGTGCAAAATATTTCGAGTCCGGTGACGATATGCGGCGATATTCACGGTCAGTTTTACGATTTGAAGGAGTTGTTTTCGGTCGGTGGGGAGTGTCCGGATACGAACTATTTGTTCATGGGAGATTTCGTGGACAGAGGGTTTTATAGCGTGGAGACGTTCTTGCTTTTGTTGGCGCTGAAGGTGAGGTATCCGGACCGAATGTATTTGATCCGCGGGAATCACGAGTGTCGGCAAATCACGCAAGTGTACGGATTTTACGACGAGTGCGTGAAAAAATATGGGAGCGTGAACGTGTGGAGATATTGCACGGATGTGTTCGATTACTTGTCTTTATCGGCGATGATTGACGGGAGAGCGTTGTGCGTTCACGGAGGTTTGTCGCCGAATATCAACACCATCGACGAGATTAGAGCGATTGATAGAAAAAGAGAGGTTCCGCACGAAGGACCGATGTGCGATTTATTATGGTCTGATCCAGAAGATATCAAAGGTTGGGGTTTGTCTCCGCGAGGCGCGGGGTATTTATTCGGCGACGACGCGTGTAAAAGCTTCAACGAGAAGAACGGTTTGAAGTTGATTTGTCGAGCGCATCAGTTGGTCATGGAAGGGTACAAGTGGATGTTTGAACAAGAACTCGTGACGGTTTGGTCGGCGCCGAATTACTGCTATCGGTGCGGTAACGTGGCGAGTTTATTGGAACTAGACGAACATTTCACGCCGCGGTTCAAAGTGTTTGAAGCGGCGCCCGATTCCAATCGCGTGGCGCCGAGCAAACGAACCGTGCCGGATTACTTTTTATAGCAAAAGGAAGAAAGAGCGAAAAGGAGTTGGACATAGATGCATAGAAATAATAGCAGCGAGAATAGTAGCGACACAAAGTATAGCGGTGATTATATATGATTTGTTTTAGTAACTATATTATTAAAACTAGTTAGAAGAGATGGAGAGAAAAAAGAATCCATCGTTTTCTCTCATTCATCGCACGCGACAAATGCTAATTCCATCGCCGATGGGTACTAAGCTATGACTCACTCTCGGATCGTTCACGATAAACTCGTTAAACTCTTTGATCGCGATCGTTTTCTTATCTTTATCAAAATCTGGATTCACAGGTCGTCCATACCACAAAACGTTATCGATGATGATCAAACCGCCTTTCTTCATCATCGGCAATAACTGCTCGTAGTACCCCATATACGCCCTCTTGTCCGCATCCACGAACGCTAAATCAAAATAATTTGCCCCAAACTCATCCTTGATGCGTTCAACGCTCACCTTCGCATCTCCGACGTGCTCGCGAACCATGTGTTCCACGTGCGCAGCCTTCCAATACTTCCTCGCCACCGCCATAGCTTCGTCGTCGATATCGCACGCGTGAAATCGAACGTCGCCGTCGTACGAACGCTCCGTCATCGGTAAGAGCATCGCCAGCGAGCTGTATCCAGTAAACACGCCAATTTCGATTATTTTCTCAGCGTTTGTCAATTCCACCAGCAGACGTAAAAAATTACCTTGTTCCGGGGGTATTTGCATCCGAGCGCCTACGGGACTGAACGCAGCCGTTTCCTCCCGCAATTGTCTCAGCAGTTTCGGTTCGCGCGTGTTTTTCAACAGATAGTCGTACAAAGCGTCGTCGAAACGCAGCAACGGCGAGTTTATCGTCCCTCCGCTCGCGCTGCCGTCCGAAACGACCGAAGTAGTAGACGAAGAAGAAGAAGAAGAAGAAAGACTCGCATCGCTCGCGCGATGAACACCGCGTCGTCGTAACGGTAATTTCAACACCTCTCTCCCCCTCCTCGGGGAAGATGAAGAAGAAGAAGAAGAAGAAGAACGATAACGCCGCGCGACGAGAACTTTTCCTTCACGGCGAATAAACGCACCGGCAGTTGACATCGTTCTCTCCGTCGTCCTCTTGCGACACATTTGAAGCATCATCGCTGCTCGACACGCGCTCGACATTCTTCCTTTTCTTCTTTTGGAAAGCGTTTGCTTGTGAAGCACTTTTTTTGCCCTAATACGAACTTTTGAAACGCTTCTTTTTCACTCGCGATAAAAAAAAAGGAGAAAGGTTTTGAACGACACCACATCCGAAGAAGAAGAAGAAGAAGAAGAGAAGCGCGGCGCAAAAGAGCAGCCGATAAAGAGGAAGGTTTGCTATCTGTCTCGCATTTCGAGAACGCGGTGCTCGAGAGCGAGCGCGCGCGCGAATATCTCTTTTTAACCTGCGCGGAGCGTGCGTTTTCCTTTTTTAAATCTCTCTCTCTCTCTGCGTTTCGGGAAAGAGAGATCTGATTCGTATCGAAGGAGAAGGCACGCGATGGCGATGCTCGACGCGAATCGCGGCACCGCGCGCGAGGAAATGAAGAAGCAGACGGCGGCGAAGAAGAAAAGTAAGGCGAAGAAACACCAACCGTTTAAAGAGAACGAAACGCCCGGACAGAATGGGAAGTTTACGCGAGGGATGGTCAAAAACATTCAAAAACGGAGAGAAGAACACGATAAAGAAACCATCGAGTGGTTTGAAGTCGCGGAAGAGTTTGAGAACGAGGAGGCAGAGAAAGAGTGGTCGGAAGACATTTTCATCGACGATTCGGACGCGTTTAAAGATCTACCGGACAGAGAGAAGATTCGAGTGCAGAGGATTAAGAAACGGAGCGATCCAAACATCGCGCCGGACGAGCCGGTGCCGTTAAAATTGAGACCATGGGATACGCATCCGAAAGATGCGGAGAAGATGACGGTGAAGTATACGTATAGAAATGCGCTCGGTACGGTAGGAGAGTGTAAGAACGAAATAGCAAAACAGTTGGACGTTCCGATTGGGTCGGTTGAGTTGATAAACGCCGGTCGAAGGCTCGGAAAGGACGACGCCACGTTCCACGATTTACACATTTTAGCAGGGTATGTGGTGTATTTCCGATTTATCAGTACAGAAGAGAATATTGAAAGGAAAGGAAAGGAGAAGATGCAAAACCCAGACGCGCCAACGTCGGAAGGTGTTGCGTGTTGGCAACACTACAAAATTATCGAGAAGAACTAATGTTGTTGTTGTTGCAATTATTACTACACTATCTACGCGCTATCGGAATCTAAGCTGCTTTTTGTCTCGCAGACTCCTCAATCTCCTTTTTTGATAGCGCAAACGTGAGCGTTTCGTACGTAATGTACACTTGTCCAACAGAATACATCAGCGTGACGGCGAAGAAATAATTTGGATTCCCGGTTCGCGTGATCAACCAGGCGCGCAAAGTGACGAAACTCAAACCGAAAATGGCGAGCGCAATCATCGTCCCGTTTGCGACAATTTTAATCGCCTCAGAACGCTCGAGCACACGCACGGAGGTACCGTATGCTAAAATCAACACTGTTGTGAACGCAAGTTCACCTAAAGTCGGATGTGATGCCAACGCTGTCGCGCACAACAACCCCACCAACGCGCTAAACAAAGGACTTTGGCTGCGCACAAATCTCACCGTAATCGCCAAGCTACACACGATCCCACACCCTTGGAACGCGATGCAATACCACTGCATGAACCGTTCCCACATCAACGAATACACGTACCAGTGTAACCCGACGTTTGGTTGTAATTCCTCCCCTCTGTACCGATCAAAAATGGACACGCGCAACCACTCGTTCAACCCGTCGTTCGGCACTATGTATTTATCCGCGATGTTCACAAACGTTCCCAACGCGCACACGTACTGCGATACAAAGTGAGCGGTAAGTGACTTTCCGCTCGTTCCAAATGCATTCTCGCGAACGGACCAAAAATGCAGAAGCACTCCGGGCAAAACAGCCACGGCGGATGGCAGATGTACCAACGACAACATCGCCATCGCTCCACCGGTTAACATCGGCGAGCGTTTGTTCGTCTCCACATCTAAAGCCGCGTACACGACGAGAGCAGTGAATAAAAATTGCACCACTTTTGTCGTTCGCGATAAACATGAAAGAATAATTATTGGATTCAACATGTACAAGCCGGCGATCGATGCTTGCGTCTTCGTACCTTCTTCCTTCGAATTCTTTCTCCTCGAGCAAGCACAACCGCGCGCATATATCTGACTCAAAACAATCGCCGAGAGAACATCGATGATTACGAACGGAACAATCGACAGTAAATCATCGTTTGATTCGCAAAATGGCGCGAAAAATGCGCCCACGAACGGCGACACCCTCGACGACGACGTGACGAGTTTTTCCCCTCCAGCGCCAGTCGACGACGACGACGAGGAGAAGTGGAAGAACAAGTGCGCGAATTCTTTCGCGTGACTGAACGCATCGAACGCGGTCGAGAACTCGAATCTATCGGATAAATGCGCGAGGGCTGATGGAAACGCGCGCGCGAAAAAGAGGCGGAGGAAGACGCCGATGGAAACGAGACGCAGGTCGTTTGATGTTTGATGTGAGAGCATGCTTGGTTTTTGAAAGTGTGACGATTTCTTTTTTAACGAACTCTAAATAAGTACCGATTAAATGCCAACAAAGTCGTCGTTTTTAATAAAGCGCGATATTTCACCGCCGCGCGGATTTCCGTTCGCGCTCGCGCAGCTTCTTCGCTCCAAGTGCGTGACGATATCGAACGACTCGCTGTACGTTCTTTTCTCCATCATCTCTCGTTTTGCTCGCATTCTCTGTTCTTCTTTCAAATCCTGCTCGCGGACGCTACCGTCGTTGAGCTTCATGTTCACCGGATCCCAGCCGCAGCCGGATTTGTTCGGACGGTTGCCAATGTGCGTTCGCTTGAAGTGAAGCCGACTTTCTTCCATTTCTTGCGCGAGTCGTTCTTTTTCTTGGTTGAATTGCTCTCGCTCCGTGTTTCGCTGGCGTCGTAAGTGATCCCGTTGCTCGCGTTTCGCGCGAAGCGTTTCGCGCTCGCGCTTTTGCTCTTCGGCTAAATCGATTTTACGGAACCGTTCGGTTTCGCTCATGTATTGCGGAAGTCTCTCTAAACGCTTCGTCGAGGAAGGAGAGTCTTCGTCTCTCTCTTCTTTGAAGAACGCTTCGTCTCTCGGCAGTCTCGCGCCCGGAAATATCCCGTGGTTCTTCCTCGGCGGCTCCACCGCTTTCCTCCTCTCCACGTTTTGAAACCCGCTCTCGGCTAACGTCCTACCGGCGATGCCGTCTCGCCAATCCCGTTTACGACTTCGCTCTATCTCCTCGTGCGGAACAAATAATCTCTCCTCCGCGCTCTCCTCGGCGATTTCACCTCGTCGCACCTCTTCTCTTTCAACCTTTGCGGCGTCGTCAGAGTTGCTCGCGCTGCTGCGTGTGTCTATTTTTGGAACTACGCGTGTTTCCTCTCTCTCTCGCCAACAGCTCCCACCATCGCCGAACGACGCCGACGACCGCATCTCGCTCTTCTCCTCCTCGTGCATCATAAATTGCGCGCGCGCGCGCGTTTTCTCCTCTCGTTCTTCTTCCGCTTCTCCTCCTCTTCCTCCGCCTTTCGCGTTGGCTGTTCTCTGTTACCCGTAGTGTGTGCTCACTTTTTGTGTCGAGGTGTATACAATTGTGCGCACCACCACCACGTACGAGTACTAAAAGCAAAAAAAAAAAATCGCGTTCACAAAGTGCATGTTTCGTCGCACGGTTAATTTATCGTTTTCATCTCTCTCGCGAGACACAAACAGAGCGACCTATGTAGACACTTTTTGGAATCGAACTTTCCTGCGTTTCACTCTCGAGAGAAAAATCAAAAAAAAAACGCACGGCTGAGAACGTGCAGACGTCACACTAATCCTCGCACGCAGTAGACACACACACACGCAAGACATACATATCTATCTCTCTTAATGCGAGGAGCACTCGCGACGAGCAGCAGGAGCGCCTCCACTTCTCTGGCAGCTTTGAGAAGAAGAGGATGGAAGTTGAACAACGGTAGTAGCGCGAGAGCGGTCGTCTCGACGACGAAAACGAGAGCGCGAATGGCCGGCGTCATCGACACGGCGCAGATGACGACGAAAGCAGCGGAGGCGATTTTGGACGTGTCTAAAACTGTGCGAATGAAAGGCATCGAAGCGCCGCAAAATGAGAAATCGTACGTGGCGTTGGACTCTGAGAACGCGGGGTTAGTCGACGATGATGGTTTACCGTTGGTGTATTCCCCGGAGGCGATTCAAACGTATTGGAAGAAGCAAGGTGGGGCGTTGCAACAGCGTTGGCTGGAGTTTTTGAAGGAGTCGGTGCCGTTTTTGACTCGAGTGGCGAGTTTGTCCTTGCAAGGCGGGAGCGAAGAGTTGACGAAGAACGGAGCGTCTTTAGCGAAAGACGCGAGAGAAATCATCCAGCGTTTAGGGCCGACGTATATTAAAGCTGGGCAGATGATGAGCGTGAGACCGGACGTGTTGCCGCAAGCGGCGCTGAACGAGTTGGCGATTTTACAGGACTCCGTCAAGCCTTTCGCGACGACGGATGCTATTTCAATCATAGAGAGAGAGTTGGGGGCACCATTGGGAGAGTTTTTCGATGAGATTAGCGAACAACCGGTAGCGGCGGCGAGTCTCGCACAAGTGTATCGCGCAAAGTTGAAGAGTACCGGCGAGTACGTCGCGGTGAAGGTGCAACGACCGGGGATTTTAGCCACGGTTTCGAAAGATTTGTACGTTTTGAGACGCGCGGCGGAAGTCTATCAAGGCATCATCGAACGATTCGCGCCACAGCAACGGACAGATTACGTGGCGTTGCTGAACGAGTGGGCGATTGGTTTTTACACCGAGTTGGATTTCATGAACGAAGCGAGAAATCAAGACACCTTGAGAAGACTATTGATGGAACAAGAGAAAGTGGCCGACGTGTACGTCCCAGAAGTCAAATTCGACTTGACGACGCGCAGAGTCCTCGTCAGCGAATGGATCGATGGCGTGAAGTTGAGCGAATGCGATCCGTCGGAAATTCGAGATTTGGTTGGCGTTGGACAAGAGTGCTTTCTCGTGCAACTCTTGCAGGTTGGTTTTTTCCACTCGGACCCGCATCCCGGGAACTTGATGCGAATGAACGATACTTCAAAAGGAAAGCTGTGCATTTTAGATTTCGGCTTAGTCGCGAGAATTAACGAAGAAGATCAAGATGCGATGGTGAACTCCATCGTGCATCTGGCGAACAAGGATTACCCGGCGTTGGTGGACGATTTTATCGATTTGAAAATTTTGCCGGATGATTGCGATCGAGCGAAAGTTGTGCCGTTGATGGACAAAGCGTTGAGTCCGTACGTGAAAGGTGGCGGTGCAAAGAATTACGAAGCTGAATTAAAGAGAATGTACAACATGGATGGCTCTTTATCGAGCACGGCGGGTGGATTTCAAGCCATGACGCAAGATTTATTGACCGTATTGAACGATATTCCGTTTTCGATTCCGCCGTATTTCGCGTTGCTAGGGAGAGCCGTCGTGACTTTAGAAGGCATCGCATTGCTCGGTAATCCGGACTATAAGTTAGTCATGGAAGCGTACCCGTTTGTGGCGAGAAAGTTGCTTTCTGATGATCGACCGGCGGCGCAAAGGGCGTTGCAAGAAGTTTTGTACGCGTCGACGTCCGCCGGCGGCTCAATTTTGAAAGGCGAACGATTGGCGGTGATGTTGAACTCGGCGATGGGTATTGTCGCGGAGACTTCAGACACGTTTGTGGATTTAGAAACGTTGCCGGAGGATGCGGCGAGCTTGAAACAGTCTCTGAAATACGTGTTGACGCCGAGAGCGGAATCCTTGAGAAAGGTCTTGGTGAAAGAAGCCATAGCTGCGGCGGATGTTTTAGCTCGACAAGCGCTGAGGAAAACCGTGACCAGAGCGTTCGCGCTCATTCCGCGACCGCCGTCTTGGTTACCGTTCCAACCGCCGAACCCGGAAGATATTGAAGGTCCGATTTTATTGCCGACGAGAGGTAATTCCACTCCAGTTCCGGCGTTTGCTTCGCCGCGACGCGTGTTGGACCTGACGGCGCCGAAATTGACCAGAGAGGAAGAATTGTTTGCGATTTCCTTGGGCGATTTAGTCGGCGGCTTAGTCGGGAAGAACGCGGCAACCGTATTAACTGGCGACGCGTTATTAGAACCCGACGCCGTGGCTGGATTGTTGTTGGGCATTTTGGCGAGTGGTAGAACGCCGCTTGGAAACGACGAACGCCTTTTGTCGCTCGCGAAGAGCACGCAAAAGCAATTGCAAGTAGCCGAAACGACGAGTTACGACGCCGATGGACCAAGCGATGATGGCGGTTTCGACGAGTTGTTGGACGCCGTCAACGATTTGACGCCTGAAGAGAGCGCAGTGTTGCAAGCGTGCGGGCAGGAAGTTGTCGATGCTCTTTGGGAGCGCTTAGTCGAGCGCTTGTCTCCAATCGCTGGGACGGGCGGTTCTTCTGAAATGGGCGATTTAGCCGCCGCGAGCACGCGATAAAAAGGGACACACCATGTATTCATCGCATTTTTTGTTAACAATAGCGGCGCAGCAATGGTATTTAAACACACAATTGTAATTTTATAGAACATGTAGAAGATCGATAGGAGCATTTCGCATGTATATTTCAACAAGTTCATATTTATTTTTCTCACAGAAGATCTTTTCTATAGCGTGTGCAACTGTTTGAAGTACTCGGAATACAAATTCGAGCGGATTTTCAGTAATCCTTGCAAATACGTCCTATACGCTTGCATTCTCGCGTGTTCTTTCTTCGTCAACACCTTATTCAGCGTCCACACGACGTTCTTAACGTACGTGACTAAAATATACCCCAACAGCGCGCCGCCGAAAACGTATCGTCGTCGCACGCCTCCCCATCGTTGCATGGCGCTAAATTTACTTCTCCCAACCTCGTCGACTTCGCTCGGCAACATTCCCATTAAAACAGCCGCGAAGAAATCGTTGCATCTCGGCATGACGTGACGTCTAACGAAATTACCGACGAATCGAAACGCGAACAACTCCACGAAAGCCACAAACGTCATGAAAAATATAAACACCCACGACAGCACCAACAACGCCGCGCCTCGCATTGACCGTTTCACATTTTCCGCCCTCTTCAACTTATCCTCTTCTAACACCTCCACTACTTTTCTATCGATTCTCGCGCAATCGTCCTTCATCGCGGTGAGATTTTTTTGCACGGTCAACCGAATCGCTTTGTCTATATCCTCGCACACCTCGGACAAGGCGTTTGGAATGTTCGCGGTTGAGTTTTGTTCGTTGGGTAAATAAATTGTCGGCAACTTGAACGCGTGCGAGTTATTAATTCGCCCGGATAAGTTCTGCGTAATCTGAATCAACACTCTTTGTCGGTCGTGTTCCTTCTCCACCTGATCCGCTTTTGACATGTAATACGACAACTTCTCCGCGTGTTTCTCGTTCAACGCCTCGATCACTTTCATCGTCCTCCTGCACAACGCCTGCCCGATTGGATCAAAAAACACCAAAATCAAATCCACGTGATCCGCCAACCACAAAATCGCCGCGGAAACGTCGAACGGATACTCCATCTCCCCGTCGACTAAACCCGGCGTGTCGATGAAATCAATCGCTGGAAAATTCTTCTCCTTGGACGTGCTCACCTCCGTGAACACGTTCGCCTGTATCCCTTCAAACTTCTCCAACCCGTCGAGGTGGTCGTAAAACGCAAACGTCGCGTCGCCTTTCAAAGACTCTCGTTTCCGTCCGCTCGTGACGTACGTGAACCCTCTCGTCTCGATCGCCACCCCGGTCGTCTGTATCGATTCATCGATGTACCAATTTATGAAGCTGCTCTTCCCCGCCGAGTGGTTTCCGATGATCAGCACCGAAACTTTCTTCCTCGGCTTCCAGCAGGTCAACCCGTCCAAGAGCGGGTCTTTGGCGATTTCGAGAATCCCAACCGACCCGGGTTGGTTCCCGTTCGGTCCGCGCTCGTATAAATCGTGGATGGCTTTCAAAATTCGCTCGTTCGGGGAGGATTTCTCGTGATGATGATGGTGATGGTGATGGTGATGATGGTGCGACGAAGACGACGACGTCGCTTTCCCCAGTTGCGCCGCTTTCTTCCCGACGACGACCACTTGGGGGTTGCCGTGGTGGTCCGCGTTCGGTCCGTTCGAATTCTTTCCACCACCATTATTTCCTCCTACTTGTCCTACTTTATCTCCGCTCGTCGCGCTCCCTCCTCCCCCTCCTCTGTTTCCTCTGTTTCCTCCTCCTCCTCCTCCTCCTCCCCCCGAAGAGGAGGACTCTTTCGGGTCCGAGAACGAAGATTGATCCGCTTTGGAAGACGACGGTTTCGAGGACGTCATGTGCGTTGTTTTTTGTCTCCAAAACTTTTTCTTTTCTTCTTTTTTCTAAACCGTTGGGGAAAAAGTCTCGCCAAAACCCTAAACCTCTACTGCGCCAAATTTGGTTTTTTCAAATTCCCCCCTCTTCAAATTTTACCTACGCGCGCGCGCTCTCGTTTGCTCGATTTTGACGCGCATCGTTGAAGAAATAAAAAAGGTCACCCGTCAAGATTACGTCTTCGTCTTCGTCTTCGTCTTTGTCTGGTACAACGACTCCGATGGCATCCCCGGAAGAAGACGACACCAATAAAAAAGCAACCGTTTTTGGATTCGTCTGGCGATGCATCGCCTCCTCACGTCTCGTGTTTTCGAACGCGAACGCGAACGATTGGACGCGAATGGCGAGAGGCATTTCGTGTCCGGTGAGCGCGAAGGATGCCATGGGGAGATTGAGATATAACTTGAGAGATTTCGCGCCGAATTATCAAGTTTTGATGTTACTTTCGATGGCAATTTCCGTCGTTTTTCGTCCGTGGTCGTTTTTAACGCTATTTGGTATTATTATTTGCTGGCACTACGTGATCAACGTTCGAAGTAAAGACATCGCGATTAAACGCGCGGCGAACGAGGAACCGATCGTGGTGACGGTGAGAACGCAAGGGATGATACTGTTGCTTTTATCGGCGATTTTAATATTTGGATTTACCTCGTTCTCGGCGACGTTCATGACGTGCGTAAGCGTCGGCGCCGGCGTGTGTATCTCTCACTCGGTGATGAAAGCGCCTTTGACGGATACCACGAGTTCGGACGGGAGCGATTCAGGGAGCAGTCCATCTTTATTGGCAGAGTTCCAAGAGTACACCGGGTCTACGCTATCCACGTTTAACCGCGGCGCCGGGTTTGAGAAAGTCATCCCGTCTCAAGTGTACGAGTACGGAGGGAAGGCGTTCAACGGCGCCACCGCGGGCGTGAGCACGATTTCTTCCTACTTTGGCCAAGCCATCATGCAACGGACCAACAGCAGCGGCGGCGGCGGTGGTGGTGGTGGTGGTAACGCCTCCGTGTAAAAAAAACGTAACTTTCCTTTTAGCGTATTTATTATTAGCGTTGTATATTCGTGATGATGCCACGTGTCGTACTGTGTATATTTTCCTCACAAACTTTAACGAACTCTCTTTTTGAGGAGAAGAAACATAAGAAGATGTCGTCGGCCAAAAGCGCACACACGCTGCACGACCCGTCCTCGAATCTTTTCCTCGTCCCGTACGACGAAGCGAAGCATCTCGAATCGTACGTTCGGTTCATGAACGACGACGAGACGCTCGCGGCAACCAAGACGGAAAAGATATCCCGGGAAGAGTGGCGCGAAGTTTTACTCCAAAACCGCTTTTCTCGGGAAAACGGCGCGGAACAGTTTATGATTGAAGTTTGTCGCGTCGCCGAGGATGGAAACGAAGAGAGGGTGTTGATTGGCGACGTGTCGAGCTACGACGTGCCGTACGAGGAGGAAGAGGAAGAGGAAGAGAAGAAAGGAAAGGATGCGAACGATGGCGTTGCTAAAGAAGTTTCAATTTGCATCGGCGAAAAGGAACATCGGAGACGAGGCTACGCGAGCGCGGCGATGAAGATGTTCATCACTTACCTAGAAGAACAGCGTGAACGAAAGTGCAAATTTATAGTCGCGAAAATTGAAGCAACAAATCTCGCCTCTCGGAACTTGTTCTTGTACGGTTTAGGTTTCTCGAGCACGCGGAAGCAGCGGGAGCGAAACGAAAGCGGCGACGGCGAAGCGCTCGCGCCAAACTACTTTGGAGAAATTGAGTTAGGATTAAAGTTAGGTACTCAAACGTATGGTACGATGGTGTTTTCGAAAGATGAAGACAGCGAGGAGATTCTCGGGGAAATGCGTTGGTTGGAAGGCGATCGATGACGCGGATGTTGCAGTATAGAAAATTAGGTACGTGTATCTTCACAAATTGAGAGCATAGTATAGAGAAGCAGATAGAATCACCGCGTAGAAGAGATAGAAATAGCACAGAGAGTAAGTAGCACGTAGATACCACCACAATCCATCCGCGTATCCACCGCCAGTTTCGATCGCCTCGTAGTATAAACGCAACATGACTCCCGAGGAAATAAAACGAATGAACGAAGAGAGGAAAAGTCAAATGATGCAAAAGTTCATCGTCCCGCTCATCTACGCGCCGTTATTACCGCTCATACGAATTGGATTTAAGCACAACCCGCCGGTTAGAGATGGTTTGTTCGCGGCTGGAATCGCGTGTGGATTAATGCATGCCGGGTACGTCATGAGTCGAGACTCGAGCGTGTAAAGCGTGAGAAAAGTCCTCATAAAAATTCTCCTTTTTTGCGAAGAGAGAGAAGTAGGGGGAAAACAAACATGGGCGCCGACGACGATAAACTCGCCGCCGCGAGCCGACACAAACGCATCGACGACGCCACGGGTAAACTTTTGTACGAGTGGGACCAAACGTTAGACGAAGTGAACGTGTACGTTCCGATCGACGTCCAATTGAACACAAAGACAGATTTGAAAGTGCGCATCACCGGGAAAACGATGGAGATTGAAAACTTGAAGGAAAAAGAGAGCGCGATATTACCAAAGTTAGAACTTTACAGACAAACGATCGCGGACGAAACGGTGTGGACGCGAGATAGATTTACCGGAGAGATGCACGTGCAGCTGGTGAAGCTGAAAAAAGCGGAACCGTGGGAAGCGGTGTTCGCGGCGCACTGCGACGAGCGCAGCGCGAACGCGACGGAGCGGGACAGGCAGAGGATGATGCTGTCCAGATTTCAACAGGAGAACCCGGGGTTTGATTTTAGCGACGCGGAGTTTGAAGTCGGGAAGGAGGTTCCCGATGCCAGCGAGTGGAATTTGAAATAACAGGTGAATTTAGCATTTAGATAGAATGTAGATGACTACGCGGTAGCGAGAGAGAGAGAGCAGCGAAAAGAGTGAACTTTTGAATTTGAAATACTGCACCCCTCACTTTTTTAATCAACACACACCTACGCTGCTTGTACAACTGCGCTCGCACTCGCATCCTCTCCACGGAAAGAAGAAAAATAAAAGAATGCTCTCTTCCACGGACGACGACGCCTCCTGGAGCAACTTGGGCACGGAAGAGATCGTCGAGGACGAGCAGCGACACCACAACTCCTCTTTGAAGGAAGAAGCGCAAATGACATGCGATGACAACGAACAGGAACCTTCAGAGGAGAAGGAAGAGTTGGAGGACCTCGAAGACGCGTGGGAAGGGAAAGACGAGGAAGTGAGGAAGTGGTTAGAGTTGGCGGAAGGGCAATTCGACGCGAGGAAGTCGCCGCTACTCGTGCAAAAAAAGAGCGCGAGTTACGCGACGACGGCGAAGTACGACACCCCGCGATACGAAGGAGAGAAGCGTGTTCTCGGTCTAGTCCGAGAAAACGATCCACGTGACCCAGTGGTGGCGGTGGTGACAGCAGGAGCAGTAACAACAACTGCGGAGCATCCGAGAAGAGGGAAAAGGAAAAAGGCGATGAAGAAACTGACGAGATCGCTGGACGTGAAGGTGTTGATGAGTTTGTTGGTATCGATCTGCGTGGTCGTCGTCGGCTTGTACGTAGCCGTGTGGTATTCAAATACGAGAGACGTCGTCGTTACCAATTTTGCACCTTCACACTCCGAGAAGACGAACTCGTTCGAGGAACGACTGAAGGCGATCGAGGAGATTCAACGATGTGAAATCAAGTTGGAGAAAGCGAAAGAGAAGGTGGAAGAGTTGGTGACGAAAATATTGGAGGAAAAAAGGAAGCTTCTTACCGCGAAACAGCGAGGAGGCGTTTTCGCTTCGTTTTGGTCGGCATTTGATGACGACGAATATCCAACCGCATCACCTTGGACGGCGATGGTCGCAGTGGTGACGTATTTTACCGGTGTTTCGATGGTATCGCTCTGGTTTTGGAAGTTGGTGAACTTTGCGTTCTTTGGTAACGGCGAGATGGAGGAATCCTCTTTTCTCACGACGACGACTACGACGACAACTGCAAGCGGCAAAAGCATTTCGGCGAAGGAAAGCGACGACGATGAAAAAGGAGGACACTTGGAAAAGACAATCGACTCGTACGCGAAAGTCGCGAGACACTTGAACGGTAATAAAACTCCAACATCTTCGCTTCGAGGTGCCTTGCGCACCCCCAGCGACTTGGCCGCCGTTCCCAAGCCGTTTGCAACGTCTTCCCTAAGACGTAGGAGCGTGTCGCCAACCATTTCCAGTGGACAAAGACGCGAAGACGGCGCCACGCCTCTCCAGAGATTACGTCGATATAAAACGCCGCCACTTCCACCAACCACCACCTCTCGCAAACCAGCGAGAGAAGACTCGGTGAACAACTTGGGTCGACGGATGCAAGACGTCGCCGACGAAGACTTGGCGATGAATCTCTTCGGAGAACAGTAAATAGAATGGAAGAAAAAGAGAGACAAAAAAGAAGAGCAAATGCGCATCTCGTTGTGCATGCTACCTGCTCCTTGTAACAATACAATATACGCTACCAAATAACTAATAAAAACTACAAACTCTACCACATTTAAAATACCTCGTCAACTCGTCATCGCCGCGACCGCTTTCTCCACTTTCCTTCTCACCCTCCTCCGCTTCTGCTCGTTCACGTCGTCGCTACCGTCCTCGTTCGCGTCTTCTTCACCACCGTTCACCGCAAACTTACAAATCTTCTCTAAAACGTTCTCTTTCAAACTTCCCAACTTCCCGTGCGTCCCCACCGCTCGCACTTTACACGTCCTCTTCTCCACCCTCTCCAAAGCTTCCAAACACCTTTTCACTTTCACGCAATCTCGTCTCAAACATCGCACGACGAATACGTTCGAGTATTTCTGGTCGTAATACTTAATCTGAACGGAGGGAAGCATCTCCTCCGCGCCGAGCAGGCCAAACATCGTCTCGATGGATGCGCGAAGACTGTTCATTAACGCGGTTTCCGTGGTTGGATTTTTATCGTGGAACGCGACGTGGCATATGATGTATCTGTTTTTAAATCGAACCATTACATTAAATGGAACGTATAGTGTGTTATACTCGCAAGCGTAAGACAACCAAAACCGTGCGCGTTTGAATTTGATAGAGAGTGAAAAGGGGACGCGCAGGAGGAGGAGGAGAACGGCGCGCGCGCGCGAAAAGTGAAGAAGTTCGTTACAATTTTTATTAGGGGTTTTTGCTTTCTCAATATTTAGGGTGTTAAACCCTAACGCTCGAGATTCCCCTTGATATTTTCTCAAGCCAATTCAAAACCAAAAACGCGAGAGAGAGAGAAAACGCGCGCGCGCAAACATCGATCGATCGCCGAGAGCAAAGCGCGAGGAAGAAGAAGGAAAAAAGAATGGCGTACCACACGTCCGAAAACGTGCGCTCTCGCTCGGAGCGAGACATGATGATGTACCCAGGCGGCGCGGTATCTTTAAATAACGGAGGAGGAGGCACTTTTAGCGGGGAATTCGTCGACCCGGAAAGCGCGACGAAGAAGAAGTCCTCTTCGTTGTTGTCGTATTCAAAAACGGATAAGAACGCGAACGGGAAAGATAAGAGCAACAACAGCATCTCGAAGAAGAAGAATCTGATGATGATGAGTAAGGGATTGAAATACGGTGGGATGTTCCTTTTGCTGTGCGTTTTGATGATTGCTTCGAGAACGTCCGCGACGATTACGTTGGTGTTCTTAGCGTCGGTCGGGACGCTGGCATTTGCGAAATATTTATCGATGTGGGTGTTAGAGAAAGACGAAGGGACGATGGAGATGATTGAAGTGGCGGATGCGATTCGAGCCGGGGCGAGCGGGTTCTTCTCCACGCAGTACGGTTTGATTAGTAAACTCGCGGTGTTGTGCGCCGCGCTCGTGTTCTTTTTGTACGAGTTTAGACAAGTGACGCCGGAGCAAGAGAAGAGCGGGTTGACCAGTCACAGCGTGGCGATATTGACGACGTTGGCGTTTTTGTTGGGGGCGTTTTGCTCAGGGATGAGCGGGTACGCCGGGATGTGGGTTTCGGTGAGAGCAAACTCGAGAGTAGCGGCGGCGAGCCGAAGAGGTTCGCGAGAGCCGCTGGTCGTCGCTTTGAGAGCGGGTGGGTTTGCCGCTTTGTTGGTGGTGGCGACGACGGTGTTAGGCGTGGCGAGTTTGTTCGCTGTGTATTCTTGGTGGTACGGTTTGACGAGCGCTGGAATGAAAGCAGCGGCGGGTGGAGGCGATTCGGCGAGCGAATCGATTGAAAACATCATTGAGATACCGCTTATGTTGGTCGGGTATGGGTTCGGGGCGTCGTTCGTCGCATTGTTTGCGCAGTTAGGGGGCGGTATTTACACTAAAGCCGCGGATGTTGGTGCAGATTTGTGCGGAAAAGTGGAGATGAACATTCCCGAGGACGATCCGAGGAATCCGGCGGTAATTGCCGATTTAGTTGGAGACAACGTCGGGGATTGCGCCGCGAGAGGCGCAGATTTGTTCGAGTCCATCGCGGCCGAAATTATTTCGGCGATGATTTTAGGCGCTACCGTGGTGAGAAGAGCCGACATGAGCGTTGCCGAAGCGAGAGGATTCGTGTTGTTTCCTTTGGTAGTCCACGCGATGGATTGCTTCGCCTCGGCTCTTGGTATTCTTTCCGTGTCCGACGTCGAACCGAGATACAAACAGGAACCGTATTCAGTATTAAAGAGAGGGTATAACGTTGCGTTAGCGATTGCCGTGGTATGCTTCGGCATCGCGTGCAAATGCATGCTGTATACGGAAAAAGCCGAGGACGCGTGGAAATACTTCTACACGTGCGGTTTAGTCGGTATCGTGTGCGGATACTGCTTCGTGTTCATCGCGCAGTTTTACACCGATTACGCCTTTCCGGCAGTCAGAAAAATTGCAGAAGCGAGTACGACTGGCAGTGGTACGAACGTTATCGCTGGTGTTGGTGTTGGTCTCGAGGCGACTGCCGCACCGGTAATTGTCGTTTCTATCGCCGTCGTCGCGGCGTATCATTTAGGGCAAAACGCCGGATTAGTGGATGATAGTTCAGACGAACCGATTGGCGGTTTGTTCGGTACCGCGGTCGCGACGATGGGAATGCTATCCACGGCAGCCTACGTCTTGACCATGGATGTATTCGGCCCGATTGCGGATAACGCCGGTGGCATCGTAGAAATGTCCAACCAACCAGACTCGGTTCGAGATGTGTGCGACGAGTTAGACGCAGTAGGAAACACGACGAAAGCGACGACGAAAGGGTACGCGATTGGTTCCGCCGCTTTGGCGTCGTTTTTACTCTTCTCTGCGTTCATGGACGAAGTGTCCGCGTTCACTGGTCAAGCGTTCTCCACCGTGGATATTTGCATCCCGGAAGTTTTCATCAGCGGTTTGCTTGGCTCCATGTTGGTGTATTTATTCTCCTCGTACGCGATCGCGGCGGTTGGTAATTCCGCGCAAGATGTCGTCAAAGAAGTTCGACGACAGTTTGCAGAGAACCCTGGAATCATGACCTACGACACGAAACCAGATTACGAACGGTGCGTATCCATTGTAGCAAAGTCAGCGTTACGAGGTATGGTAAAACCGGGCGTCGTGGCCGTTTCAGGACCGTTGATCACGGGCGTTATATTTCGACACATTGGCATAGCCTCGGGTCGCGAGTTACTTGGCGCAAAGTGCGTAGCGAGTTTTCTCATGTTTGCCACGGCGAGCGGGATTTTGATGGCGTTATTTTTGAACACCGCCGGAGGAGCGTGGGATAACGCCAAGAAGTACGTAGAAACTGGATTTGGAGGAGGGAAAGGGAGCGAAACGCACAAAGCGGCCGTCACGGGAGACACCGTGGGTGATCCATTTAAGGATACCGCCGGACCGAGCATTCACGTGTTGATCAAAATGCTCGCGACAATTACATTAGTAGCCGCGCCTATGTTTCTCGATTAAGAAAAAGCTTTGTAGTATTGAAGCAGCGAAAACGATTTCACTAATATTTAAATCGATGGTTTTCATTATGTAATTAAAAGAATGTTTAGTTGTATATCTACGTACAAGCCGTGGTTAACGCGTTTATATACTCTCGATACCACCTTTTTCGTGTGCAGTTCTAATTAACGTTGCATCGTCGCCGCCATTGCCGCGCTGCCTTGCATTAAGCCGGAGCGAATGGCAGAGCTCGCATCCGCCACCGCGCCCGGTCCACTCGGGACGAAGATTGTCGAGTTGCCGCCTTGCGTTCCAACTTCCTTCATGGTGTCAAAGTATTGCGTCATCATCATCATTTCCATAACGTCCTTGGAAGAAATCCCATCGACTTCCTTTTGAAAGTTCACCACCGAATCTCTCAAACCGTTGATGATCGCTTGTCTTTGCCTTGCCATACCGGTACCGCTCAAATACTTCGACTCTGCGTCCGCCTCCGCGGCTTTCACCACCATTATCTTCTCCGCCTCCGCGCGATCCTTCGCGGCGACTCTTTGTCTTTGCGCCGCGTTGATTTCATTCATCGCGTTTTTCACCTTGGGATCTGGCGCGATATCCGTCACCAACGTCGAAATAATGTTATACCCAAACTCCTCCATCGATTTGGCCAACATGTTCTTCACCTCCATCGCGATTTCCTCCTTCGACGTAAAAACATCGTCCAACTTGATTCGCGGCACCGTCGAACGCACGACGTCGAAGATATACGATCGAATCTGCCCTTTAGAGTCTGTCAATTTATAAAACGCATCGAACATGCGCGACTCGTCTTGCAAGACTTGATACTGCGTCGAGATGATGATGTTGACGAAGACGTTATCGAGCGTCTTCGTTTCCACCGAAACGTCCAAAGATTGGATTCTCGTAGAGATGGTACCGACGTTCGCTTGGCCAACGCAAGGAATAATCACGTGGCACCCGGGTTGTGCAAATCGGTCGAATTTACCGCACGTGGCGATGACACCGCTGTGTTTTTTACGCGCGAGCACAAAGAAAGAAAGAGAAAGAAAGATGCGCAATAATAATACGCGTCAGTGCGATTGCTCGAGTCGCTTCTATTTTTCCACGCGCGTCGTCTCGCGCGGCGGTTAATTCAAAAAGGTACACAAATTCGAGCGTGGAATTCCAATTTTGGCGCGAGAAGAAAAACGGCGACCGAGCGACGAGAGAAAACAGAGAAAAGAGGGAGAGAGAGGGGAAGAACGCACAATGTGCCTTGATCGACGCAGGTCCAGCAAGCCATTATTTATTTATTCGTGTGTGTGTGTGTGTGTGTGTGTGTGTGTGTGTGTGTGTGTGTGTGTACGAGTAAAGCGCGTGTCGTGCTTAAATGTAGTGACGTCTTTTTGCAAAAAAAAGGGTGCCTTTGCAAAAGATATTTTTGGCGATTTGGCCAGACTCGTAAGAAAAGGAAAAGAGAGACAGAGAGAGAGAGAGGACGGATGCGACGCTCAATCGCATTACACATTAATTCTAGATAAACAAAAACGCGCCCATCAAAAAACATCATCATTGCTTCCTCGTGAACGCATTCGGACTGAACTTGAAGCACCCGTCTTCGCTCGGCCAGGAGGTCATCTGTTCGGTTTTAGCCACGGTGACGTTGGGACCGCGTATGCCTTTCCAACTCTTTTCGCTGGCGAGCGCGACGCCGACGACGACGGAATCGGAAAACGTCGGCGAGCTGTGACCGTCGAAGACCAAGGCGTGAGATTGGCCGCCGTCGATTAGAGATTTGACGCAGGTGACGGAGGAGGAGTCCCAGGCCCAGATGCCGCCGACGTTGTTGGTGACTTGGGAGGAGGAGAGAAGGCAACGGGCGTTGTTGGAGCAGTCGACGCCTGGGCCTTTGCATTCGCGGAGGATGGTGTTGGAGAGGATGGTGCATTCAGCGTTTTGAGTGACGACGACGGCTTCTTCTTTCGTGTTTTCGACGACACAATTGCGGAGAGTGCAGGTGGCGTTATCGGTAACGTAAACACCGGCGCGATCGCCGCCGTGGATTTTGCAATCGATGAAGGTGGCATCGGCGTCTCGGGAGAGGCGCGCGCAGTTATTTTTACCCGTGATGTTGCAGTTTCGAAAGGTGGCTTTGGCTTTGTCGGACACGACGACGCCATCGCAACCAGTGCAAGTAAACGAGCAACCTTCCATTAACGTTTCGAACTGATTTGTATTGAGGATGTTGCCGCGTTCCATTTGTGCTACGCGGACGGATTCCGCGAAACCGGAGAAATCAAAATCAACGTTGGAAACGACGGAGGTTCGAGTGATGCGAAAGGTTGGACTGTTGGCACGCATGTCGATAGTGGCTTCTTTGAGCTCACCTTCACCTTTGATCCAGACGCGTTTCGTCACGCAGACGGTTTCTCCGCACCCGTTGTGTATACCCCGCAGGAGAAGTATTTTATCGCCGTCCTCGGCCAATTCAACCGCTTCGCGTATCGAGCGCGCGTGGAGGGCGGTATTTTTATTTGTTTCGGCCTTTCTTCGCGCTTCAGCCATGTATCCGTCTTCTTTGCCGTACCTCTCGGTGTTTATGGGATTTTTATGCTCGTCGGTGACATCGAACTCGGCGTTTGTTGGAGCTTCCTTGCCTAGCCACGCCTCTTCGCCGGCGGATCGAACGTAAATGAGGCGACCGTCAAAGCCTGCGGGAGAGCCATTCTTTGCAGCTTTAATGGCAACAACGTCCAAAAAATCCTTAAATGGTTGAGTAGAGGAACCTTTTTCGCAACTTGCAAGCTTTTCTCCCACTCTCAACGATGCGACGGCAAAAGACCACGCCGAGAGTGCGGCGTACGCCTCGCCGCAGCGAAAGCGGGCTTTCGACCAATCGGGCGCAATCGTCGTCGCGTTGATGGCATCTTCCAAAGCCCCGAATAAATCTTCCCCGTCTTTTAACTTTGCTTTTGAACGATTACACAGAGTCACAACCGCAATCAATTCTTCCTCCGATAACCCTGCGTTAGTATCGCTCTTTTCGTTTTCGTCGCTGCGTTCTTCTTCTTCTTCTTCTTTTCTCTTCCTCCTCAAATCCGCTTCGCACTGACTCAACGCCTCGTCGTACATAGCTACCGCCATCTTTAAATCACTCGCTCGCATCAAATCGTTCGCTTTTTCTCTCACCGCATTCGCCGGATGTTCTGACTTTAACTCTTTCAACAAAACGTCCGGCGTAACTCTTTTCCTCTTTTCAAACACATCCACCAACTGATTGGACGCATTCTCGGCGTCGATATCTTCCTGCGACACAATCTCCGACTCATCTCTCGGCTTCTGTCTCGCCACTTCCAGAGCCGCTTCCGGCAGCGCTTTCTCCATATCCAGAAGCGAAGCGTCTGTCTCGTCCAGTTTTGCCTCCTTCCTCACCTTCTCCGCGTACTTTTCTCCCTCCATGTCATTTGAGTTCTTCGTTTTCCCCGTCTTTTTCTTCTCCAAGCGTTTCAACTGTTCGCGCGCTTTCAGCGTCTCTTTGATCGCGTCGAGCTTTTTTTGCACGTCCGGGCCGGAACCTGTTTGCGTCCATCTTTGTTTCAGTTTGTCCGCGAGTTTTGACGTCGACGACCCGATCGCGGCGACCATGTTTATTATTATTATTATTATTATTCGAAAAGAGTAATAACGAGTAACGCCTTTTTTTAACCTTTTCTTCCCCGAGAGAGTCTTTTCACGTTCCAAGAGAAAAAATACACGCAAAAAAAAATTCTCGACCACCGAAAAGCTTCACTCGCGGCGCGCGCGTTTTAGGCGCTCGCAATCATCATCGCGAGGGTCCGAAAAATGAAGAGATTGTTCGACGCGGTGAGACGAGGGATCTTCTTCTTTTCGTCGAAGAAGAAGCGCCCCGGTGGTCGCGGATTGGGCGAGGCGACGGTGAAAAAGCGAGCGGACGAGTTCGAGAACGTCGAGGAGATGCGAGATCTGGAAGCGCCTCCAGAGAACTCCCAGCGAGTTCTTCGACGCGTTCCCTCGGAAATAATCGAACTTGGAACAGACGACGACAAAGGAGAAGAGGGAGAAGAAGAAGAAGAAACTGACGAGGAAGTGGAGTTTCGAGCAGTTCGTACGAGGAAAGCGAGAAGAAGAGATTATTCCTCGGATTCTTCAAATCTCGATTGGGTGGAACAGCACGACAGAAAGCACTCGAAGGTGACGAGTTTTGATATTGGCACGCCCGAGAAAAAAAGCGAGCAACAATCGACGAGGCATTCAGAAAGAATTAAGGTTCAAGGTCAGAAGAAGCGAGGGCAAAAGAGAAGCTTTCAAATGAGGATGACGAAGAAGAAAAACGAGTTAGAGGATTCGAGCACAGACGAGGAAATGTTGAGCTATGCGACAGAGTCCGAGGAGAGCTCAGAAAGCGAAACCGGTATAAACGCGAGAGATAATAAAGGCAAAGTTTTTGATGAACTTCTGATCGACGACATTGATGTGGCACGTCTGTTCTATCAGGAGTATTTCAAGGTTATCGATGATAAGTTGAGCAGTATTGATCGAAAGAAAAAAGTAATTCGAAATCTACTACGAAGCCTTGCGACGTTCAAGATAGATCCAGAGAACGTCGTTGGATTTCTTCTCGATTGTTATCAGGAGCTTAAATACTATCCGAATACTCGTGCAATATCGGATGTACTGCAGCGCGCTTTTCTAGCAGGAAATGTTGCAGTCGTAGAGAGAATCAAACTGTTCTGTGGCACAGGACGTTGGTCGCCGGGAGAAGGATTTGAGTGGCCTCGAGATCCAGAAACCCACAGGACGTTTGTGCACGAGGCCGTCGCAAATAAAAAGGGCAACGTAGACGTCGTCCGACTCGCGCTGGAAACGGAAACGAACCGGGATATTAAATTCGCGAAAGATGTATACGGTGAGTCGGCGTTGGTGCTCTGTGCATACGATGAAAGTGATCGTGTGGACATCGTTCGAGCGCTCATCGAAGGTGCAGAGTATTCTGCTTCCGATATTTTGGAGGACAGAGATACGGAGGGTTTGAATGCGATTTTTGCCGCCGCATCTTCCGGAGCGTTGAATATTCTCAAATATCTCATCGGCTTTGTCGAGAAGCATTCGAACGAAAACGACGTAATTCTTTCGAAAACAGAGAAGGGAAAAACATTGGCCCACTTTGCCGCGGATAGGATGCGAAAAGAAGTTCTCGAATGGCTCTACGAAAAACAACCTCAACTTCAGCAAACTAAAGACTTGAACGGCGTGAAACCTATGGTCTTTGAAACGCATTGCCCGATATGCTTCGAAGAACGTGTTTCTGAAATCAAGAGCATGGCAAAAGAAAAGGAGCGAGTATCAATTAACTTGTCTTGTGGTCACGGGTACTGCCTTCGATGCATATTGAAACCGATGACATTCAATCAAAATAGGTGCTATTGCTGTTACAAGAAGTTGAATGAGAACGAGAAACGCCAAATACACATGTTAAGAAAAAACCACGGAGATTTATCGGGCGGTGGGCGGCTCGATGAGGGCACGCGGCGGGAATTAGACAAGGCACTCGATGCGATGCCGGGTTGGAAACATCGCATTCCCAAGTACAGATCAAATGTCAATCCAGCTTCGAGAGACACTTCCGCTTTGCGCACTGGAGGTTGGAATGGAACAATTTACTAAGTTACTCTACTTTGTACATACAAGCAAAAGAATAAGCATCTGAACTACCACCGCGAGGATATATTATATCGCGCGCTAAACAATACGTCATCAACGTATTTTCGTTTTTAGCGCGTTCACGTCTCATATCGCTCCCAGTGTGTTTTTCCATTCGCAAGATATTTTTTGCGCGTGTTTACTTCCTTACGCCGCGAGAGCTTTTTTCAAATCAGATTCGAGCCCTTGGTCCAGCGGATCTCTCGGTGAGTAGCGTTTGATGACTTTCCCATCACGACCGACCAAAAACTTCGTGTAATTCCAAGGTATGTCTTCCCCTCCCGTTTGCGCTTTCAGATATTTATACAATGGATCGGCGGGACCTTTCGCGATGGGATCGTCGATTAACGGCGCCATTAAGGCCGCATCCGGATCGTCCTTAAACTCCTCCCATTGCACGGGATCGACCACTTTACACGCTGTCCCTCTGTTTTTAACAGCTACTTCATCCATCACTTGGAATCCATCGCTTTCGATCTTAAACTTCTCTATCGCTCTCTTTCTTTCTCCAGCCGAACCGAGCGGTCCCTGACATCCAAACTGATTCACAGGAAAGCCTATAATCTCGAACCCGTCTTTGTTATATTTCTCGAACATCTGCCTCAATGCAGGGTAATTCGAGTTGGCGAGCGGTCACTCGCTCGCCACGTTCACGATGACCGTCACTTTGCCTTTATATTTCGACAGCGGCAACGGTTTGCCGTATTGCGAAACCGTGAAGTCGTACACGTTATCTGGCTCACCGGCGTAGACAAAGTCAGAGGGAACGAGAGCAGCAAAGAGCGACGCGGCGAGTAAACCGCGTCTGCGATTGAACGCGTTTTCATCTTCGCACTCTCCGCGCGTCTCTACTCGAACGTCGGAAGAAGAAGAAGAAGAAGAGTTCGTTATTACCGCAGAACCGGGAGGCAAAGAACTTGAAAAAATTTCCAAAGTTCCATTTCCTCTCCTTCTTCTCCTCTCCGCGCGATGAGAAATCGTCGAACTCGCGACGAAGTGAGACGATACCGACGCGGACATTCCTTTTTTTTACGTCGCTCTCTCACTCGATATCTCTCTGAACGCTCTTTTCGTCTCTCCTTTTGTGTGTGTGTCTTGGCGTTTTTCTGCGAAGAAAACCCAGCGTGATGTGACTTTTTTTTTACGGGCACCCTAAACTCGATTGGAGTCGACTGACGCTTGGAAGTTAACTTGTCGAATATCTTTTTTTTTCCTGCATTCTCTCTCTCTCCCCTTCTCTCGTCGAAAACGCCGCGCGGAGGACACGCACGCGAAGCTTGAATATCATCGCTCGCGCTTGAATTACATCGTTTGAATTCATTTGAACGCGTATTTACGGCTCGACGCGAAGAAGAAGAGGAAGAGAGGCGCGAATAGGCGCGCGAATTTATATTTCAAAAGAGAAGCACGCGCGTATCAAACTAGATAATCATCCACTTGTTCATTTTTCTTTGAAAGTGGGAATTTTGCCGCGCGTAATATCTACCGTTTGTGCGTCGTAGAGAGCCGGAAACGTCCGAAAGACGCACGCGTTCGTCGCGGAAGAATATTCTAGCCGCAAAAAAGAATTTAGGTGAGGATTTGTGCGTTCGCGACTGCGCTCTTGAGCATCGAACAAGAAACAAATTTCGGTTAGAAAAAGAAAGAGTCGTGGGGGGGGGAGAAATTTGTAACTGAAATTTGGAGGAAGATGCCGCTCCGAACGCTTCTTCAAGGCACGACGGGAGATAAGAGCGACGATAACACGTACGCGGACGTGTGCGACGAATTATTAGCGTCTGGTGCGTTGTCCCCGGTAGACGACGATATTTTGTTGGAAGACCCGCTGGAGAGAGGCCGGTCTCGAGATGAGCTCGCGGAGTTCATTGAGGCGGAGCTTTACAACAACAACAGACAGAACGACAACGCGAACTCAAATAACGCGCTCAAAAGAAGCACGGAGACGCGCACAAGCAACGACGGGGGTAGTATCTCTGCGGGGACACATCCGTCGACGTCGAAACGGTCAAATAACAGCAACAATGACTCGGGTGACCAACAACGTCAAAGGCGCGACTCGGACGACTCCTCGCAAAGGTCGCACAGCAATCGAAGCAACGCCGGGTCGACGAAAGAGGAAAATACGAATAATAACACTAGCAGCAAAACCACAACTGGCACTCAACATCAAAAGAAAGGAGGACACAGAAAGACACATTCATTTGCGTTATTGGAGGACTTGAGTCATCAGCAGCCGAACTATTACACGCTCGGGCCGATTTTGGACGATTCAGCTATGCGATACGTGGAGATGAATCCGAGTTATTCAAAGTTTGACGACTTGGAGTACGCACCGGTGAATCCATCGTTAATGGTCGGCGAGTTCAACAATATGGGTAGAAATGCGTATAATCGCGAACAACAAACGCAACAAGGAGGAGCGAGGAATACGCAGGTGGACATTTTGAAGCAACAACAACAGTACAACAACGTGAATACGAACACGAGTCCGACGGACAACTTTGGTGGTCCGCATCAGCAGCAACAACAAAGATTACCACCGCAAGCACCGCAATCTGGAGTAGTGTATCAACAACAGCATCATCATCATCAGCAGCAGCAGCAACAACAACAAGCTGGTATGGTGCAGCAAGAGTTTACATCGGTCCATCGCACAGGCGTGGCTGGTCCGCCACCTGGCAACATTTCGTGGTCGCACATGCCTCCGCAACCCGGTCACCCTAACTATCAACACATGCAGCAACCGCCACCTCATCAACAACAGTACCAAATGCAACAAGGCAGTTTACAGCCGCAACAACAGCAGCCTGGCATACCGCCGACGCAAGCGCAAATGACGCGCTTGGATCGATTAAGGCGATGGAAAGAGAAGCGCAAAAATCGCGTGTTTACGAAATCCATCCGGTACATGTCGAGAAAAGTGTGCGCAGATAATCGTCCAAGAATTAAAGGCAAGTTCGTGAAAGTATCTTCTCTGTCGAGTTTAACGGATATCGCCGAAAAAAAAGATGACGAAGAGAAAGAGAAGGAAAAAGAGGAAGAAGGCAAAAATAGCAAGCCGGACGATGGAAAAGGAGAACCGAGGGAGAAGGCGAAATCGGAAGAGGCTGACGATTTGATTCGCGACTTGCGAGAGAAAGCTATCGAAGCCGGACTCGGCGCGGGCAAACCTTTATCTGGGTTGCGCAGAAACAATGCACACGCGTCGGCGCCAAACTTGGCGTCGCTCGGCGATATGAGTTAGTCTTGCATAAACGAAGAGACATTGGCGTGTATCAAAATTCAAGAAAAGCAAGAGCGTGTATTATTTTCAAGATGTACCAAGAGGAAAACAAAAACATATAAACGTAGTCAAGTAACAATTTAGAAAGCAGCGACATAAATACTACCAATAAGTAAGTGTAATATATATACAAGTAAAAGCATGGTAAAAATAATGATATGAGAGCTACATGATATACTTACTATACGCGTGACTTCTAATGCTCGTTTTATACCTTGGTCGGATCGTTCAAATCCTCCTTGGTTAAAAAGTCATCGATACGTTTCAACACCGGCCTGAACTTCTCCACCAGCTCTTTACCGTCTGATCTTAACACGTCCTCACCGCCTAAACTATCCACAAACCCTTTCCTCGCCGGGGGAAACTGTAACACCACGGAAAACGCGGACGACGACACCCACCCGTGAAACGGCTTCAACTTCTCCGCGTACGCGACCGAAGCCGCTTCCTTCGTTTCCGTCTGCTGGTTTTCCGCGAGTTTCGAGACGAGGACGATGACAAACTCTAAAAACCGCTTGAGCCAAAGGAGACCTTTGGAGCAGCTCGTGTTCGCTGCGTGCGCGTTCGCTTTCTTCTCGTCCAGGAGGATATCGAACAACTGTTTTTTTTTGTTGTTTGTAAAAGAGAGCGAAAGGGGTCAGTCTAAAATACCTTCCGAGAAAAAGGCATTCAATGCGTAAACGCGAAACGAACGAAACGCGCCGTTTGGCCATAAAAGACGAGAAATAAACAAATCCACTTCCAAACCGAAACCACTCACGTTTTCGTATTCCTCTTCCTTCTTCGCCAAGCGCTCCACGTTCCCGCTGACGTCCGATTTTGCCGGCTTAAACGCCACCCCTAACGCGTCCAACACCGGGAGAAACAAGCGACAGGATTGTAAAAATGCTTTCGTTTGTATCCCCGATTGTTCTTCTTCTTCTTTGCCCTCGAACTGGAGCAACGAATCCACGATTGGTTTGATGAGATTCTTCTTCGACATGCTTTTTTTTGTTCTTTCTCTCCGCGTTGTATCAGTGATGATGTTTTCTCTCTATATGTGCAATTCGCGCGATGGTGTTGTGTGGAGACTCGTATTCCAATTTATCCAAAAGACATCCACACTTTTTCCCACCAAATGCGAGCGTTCGCGAGACAAAACCTGGACGCCACGACGTCCGCGTCCACCTCGACGTCGTCGTCCTCCTCGATTCTTCGAAGACGCCAACCGACCCGTCGCGCTTCCTCCTTCCACCGCGCTTTGCCAGCTCGAAAAGCTTTTCGAACGCGCGTGCGAGCTTCTTCTTCCGCTTCTTCTGGCAACGATGACGTTTCCCGAGAGGACGCCGGACCAGACGCGTTCTCTGGGTCTATTTTACAAGACGTTCGCAAAGGGCAGGAAGGATTTACGACGGAAATGCGGATTAAGAATAGCGGAGGTAACGACGGTGGTGCGATGGATTCGGCGAGCAAGCAGGTTCCGAAACTCGGGGATATCGTGGAAATCACCTTCAGTTTACGGACGAGCGAAGGGCAGATTTTACAAGACGAAGACGAGGCGGATCCGGTGACGTTTGAAGTTGGCGCCGCGGACGTGGTCGGGAACCCACTGTTTAAAGCGTTCGATAAAGCGGTGAGAAATATGACCATAAACGAGACGAGGGAGATTGAAGCGTCTGGTGGGGAGTACGATCCGAACTTGTTATTTCGCGTGCCGATAGAGCATCCGGAAATCGAACGGTTGAGAGAAGTGTGGGCGGAGAAAGGTGGTTTACAAGAAGGGGGGACCGTAACATTGATGAATGGAAATCCAGCAGTGATCAGGTCCATGACGGACGAGGTGGTGATGTTAGACGCGAACCACCCGTTTGCTGGGAGCGATATTTTGTTCGATTTGACGCTGAGAGATATTCGCGCGAACGAATGAAGAGAAAATTTTGAAGCTGCGTGCGCATTCAATTTGAAGTGTTTGTATTGAAAGACATATTATTAACATATTTCTATCATTCTACGTGGTATCTATCTATCTACATTATTGACCGTACACGCAAACTTTACCTCGTAAACCAGTGGCCATCATTAATCGACGGATGTAATGTTCGACGGAGATGATGTGCTCGTCCTTCACAACCGCTGATTTCTTGAAGTACTTACCGCCACCTCCGGAGAAACCGTAAATGTCCACTCTCGTACACGCGCCGGATTCCATCAACGAAATCATTCGAGCCAAACCACCGGTTGGTGTCCCTTTGGTGATCTTCTTATCCTTCTTATAAATCTTGTAGATTTCCGTGATGGCCTTGCGCCAGGACGGCAACGCCGTGCTGTAACCGACGATTCTCGCGCCGTCTTTGCGCACAAAGTTCTTGGGGATAATTTTCGGAATCATGTAGTACTTGGACGGTTTTTGGTTACCACCGATGGCGCCGACGTACGAATCTTTCTGCCATAACCCGTCGGTCTTATACCCGATATCTTTCTCGAACCCTTTCATTTTTGAATTGAATCGAACGACGAAATCGTGCGCGTCGATTTGCGTGCCCCATCCTTTCTTCAACATGTTATCAGCCGAACCAATCAACGCGCAGGTACCGAGTTGTCCTTTCCCAAAATCTGGCAAGTCTTCTAAAATATCCGTGACCGTGGTTTCTGCGGACATGTATTTACGAATCCATTGTTTCCCATTCCCAGGGGAAACCGCGTCAACGCACGTCTTGTCCATGAACCAACACTCGCGCTCGTCCGTGAGTTGCTCGGCAATCTTTGCGGCAGCAGCAACGCTCGGGGCACCTTTCGTGATCTTTCCATTCGTCGGGAACGCTTTTTCTCCATTCACCGCTTCGTAACAAAATTTCGGCGGCGTGAGATCGGCGGCGAGTTTCTTAAACCTGTCCGTTTTAAGGAACGCTTTGCGCTCTTCCATCGAATTGAAAACAGGTGGGTCCTCGCTGTCGTCGTCGTCGTTGTTCTCCTCTTTCTCCTTCTCGCCACCACCAGTGCTACTCCCACCATCTGTCTCTACCTTTCCGTCGTCCGAAGCATCGTCGTCGTTGCCGTCGCCACTTTCTTCCGATTCAATCTCTTCGCTCTTCTTCTTTCCAAAGTGCCCGAACAAATTGTTCGCCATCCATCCGCCTCCAGAGCTGCTACTACTGCTAGAACTAGAACTACTCCCGGCTGGAGGACTCGGTGGTGGATGTGCCTTCTTCCACGCTATATCGTGCGCTTCAATCGCCGCCATCACTTCCTCGCCGCTCATCATTTTCCCTCCATCGCCTCCGGATCTCTCTTCCATCTCTTCCTCTTCTCTCGCGTTTTCCTCTCTCGCGCGTTCCATCCTCGCTTCCTCCTCCTCCTTCTCCTTTTGTTCCCGTAACTTTTTATTCTTCACGTGATCCTCTCTCTTCCTCTCCAACCACTCGCTCAATCCCGGAAGATGCATCGGTTCGTCCGTCCCTCTCGATTTTTGCAGCTCTCGATCGATCACCTCCGTCGCCTCTTGAAATAAATGCACCAAAGTCTCCGCCGACATCTTCTCGAACTGCGCGATTTGAGCCTCAGAGTATCCCATCTTTTCCAACTTTTCCCGATACTTTGTCTCAAATCTCCCAACCGGCGAGTGATCGTGCGTCGGATCTAAATACTCGTGCTTGAACTGTTCCATGGACCGTAACTGTCCGGACGCTTTCTTCGTGTTCACGTGGTGCTTCGCGCTCGACTCGGAGAATATCCCGCCGCCGAGAGAGTCTGCTTTGTACAGAGACACCGTGGCGAACATCGCCAGGAAAGAGACGAGCGCGATCGCTCGAAACATCATCTTGTTTTCGTTGCTCGTCGAAGAGGAAGAAGAACCGTTGTTGTTGTTGTTGTTGTTCGACGAGAAGGAAAAAACACCACCCATCGTGGTTTTATTCTTCTTCTTCTTCTTTTCGATCGCTCGTCGTTTCTGCGCGAACGATGTGCGCGTGTATTTATCTGGCTTTTTTCTGCCATTTTTTTCCGGAGAAATGCTTCAAAAATATAAACGGAGAGAGAGAGAGAGAGAGATGTCTTTGCGACGCCGAGGCGCGGCGGCCGCAGCCGCGACAGCCTCTCGCTCGTTTTCTTCTTCCTCTTCTTCTTCTCGCCAACTCTCCCTTCTCTTCTCGAGCGAAACAAAACGATGCGCCGCTGTCTCGGCGGAGAAGAAGAATTCGATTTTCGCTTTCGGGCATCTTCTTCTTCGAAGAGATATCGCCGGGAAAACGAAAATGGATAAAAAGGTTACCTTTTCTTCCTCTTCTTCTTCGTCGTCGTCGTCCTCGATTGCGGCCAAAAATGCGGTGACGAAACAGTCTTTCTCCGCGCCGCCGCAAAAAGTAGTCGCGCGTCCCGGCGTCGTCGCGGCGGATGGAATGCCCAGGTATCCGAATTTTACGAGCGTTCCTGGTTTGTTGAGAGGTGCGGATTACGTCGGGACGGTATCGTTCGCGATGACGGGAACTTTGTTAGCCGCATCGAAAGGGTTAGATTGCTTCGGCGCGCCGGTGGTGGGTTTAATAACCGCGGTTGGAGGCGGGACGATACGAGATTTTGTCCTCGGTGCCGGGAGGAGAGCGTTTTGGATGGAGGAGCAAGAGTACGTGTACTTGGCGCTCGCGACGGGCGCGGCGACGTTTTTCGGATGGGAGTACGCGAAGAAACACTTCGACGTGGTGCGAGACGACGCGTGGTGGATTGAAGCGAGCGACGCGTTGGGTGTGGGCGCGTTTTGTGTGATTGGGTGCATGAACGGAGTGCGAGCTGGGGTGAGCGCGATTAACTGCATCGCGTGCGGCGTGTTTACTGCCACCGGGGGAGGGGTGGTCAGGGACGTCATCGTAGGGAGACCGCCGAGGATTTTCCACTCGTACGCGACGGCGTACGCGACGCCGGCAGCGGCGGGTGCCGCGACGTACTTGTTAGCCAGGAAGATGGGCGTCTCGACGAGCGCGAGAATCGTATCTGGAGTGACTGTGGGTATTCTAGGACGCATCGCGAGCGAGTCAGGGAACGTTCGCTTGCCTTTGTACGAAAGCGAGGAGGCGAAAGCTAACGCTAAAATGAAAGGAGACGTCAGAGACTGATTTTGATTGATCCTGCTACGATGATGAACACGACGACAAGCGACGACAATAATTTGTACATACATATGTAATAAAATAAAAACAGCCAGCGTTGTATTTCTTTTGAACGCGTAAAGTACCATCGCTCTCACTCTTTGACCGGCTTTACCAATCCTTGACTGCACTCTATCGCTTTCCACTCCGCTCGCGTAGCTGAATCCATCTCACCAAACGGAGGATACGCTTCTTTAATCAAGCAACTCTCGCTGTTCCTCACGTACGCCTCTAACATCGCCCCTTTATTCGACGACAGCGGAGGGACTTCCCACGGCGTCTTGCCGGCGTACTCGTATTGCTTCCGAACGATTTGATCCAAACTGAGCAAGCTCGCAAAGCTATTGGTGTGCCCCTTGTGGTCCCACTTGTACTGCGCAGAGTACGCGTCAAACTTCTTAATGTACAACTCCACGTCGCCTTTGCCTTCGCGCAAGAGTTCTCGAACGCGCGCGGTGATATCTCTCGTGTCTGTTTCGTAATCTCCCGTTAAGAGTTGCTGTTCTCCCGCCGTCGCAGAAGAAGATGAAGCAGAGAGGAAGAGAGGTGGAATCACCAACGCGGTGATGCCGATGAATCTTCGTCTGGAAAGTGACGAAGATGAAGAAGAAGAAGAAGAAGAAGAAGAAGCGTTGACGCTACTTTTACGCGAAGCGTTGCCACCACCACTCGCGCGAACGGCGAGGGAAGAAGGTGCTGGCAACCGCGACGCGGATATTGCGGGAGAAAATGCCATCGCCTTTGCGAGCGTGTTGTTAAGAGTGAAGAGTGGGGTGACAGTTAACGAGTTTGGGGAAAAAAAGATACGCGTTTTTTACTCCATTTTTTTAAGAGATGCCGGGAAGGAGATGACGACGACGACGACGACTTCTTCTCTTTCGGCGAGAGTACCCTCACCGAGGAGGAGGACGATGATGATGCCCCCTGCGACGACGCCGATGCGAACGAGGTCCTCGTCCTCGCGCGCCGAAAAAAAAGTTCTCGTCGTCGTTCGAAGCGGCTTCTTCGACGAGATTATGAAAGCCATCACGCCGAAAAACGCGGAGGAGATTCGAGAGGAAAAAGCGCTCAAAAGGGAACGATTGATCGCTTCGACTCCGAAAGGCGTGATGAAATCTGCTCTGAGGTTACTCGAGAATACGGTAATCGACGGCGAGGAGTTGGTGGTTGCGTACGACGCCGCGAGAGACGGGTGGACGGCGTCTGCTTTTCACGAGAGAGTCGATGGTAAAGGACCGTGTTTGATAGTCGGGAAGACCGGGAAAGGGGCGAGATTCGCGGCGTACAATCCGTTGGGATTTTTCTCGTTGGAAGATTACAGAGATTGTCCGAGTGCATTTCTGTGCGTGTTTAAGAGCGAGCAAAGCTTTTTGAACGGCGACGCGAGCGGGATGGAGATTTTGCGCAACGTCGGCTCGCCTGCGATTTTCGATTTCGGTGCGCAGGGACCTTCCTTTGGGCCGGACGGGTTAAGGATTCCGTTAGGGAACGCGCCCGCGAACGGGTCTTCGTACGCCGGCATAGGAGAAGCGACGACAAACTATGGCTCTTCCAAGAAAGCTATATCTCGCTTGGGATCTCACTATGCCGGAAGATCTGATGGCGTCACGAGCGTCTTCGCGAAAGGGGAGAAGAACGAAACCAATCTAAAAGAGTTGGTCGCGCTCGTTTCGCCGTCCATGGAAAGAGACGGGTTATACGTGAGCTAGGTAGTTTTAGATGCGTGTATTTATTGTTAGTATTGTATTTATGCAAATGCGGCGCTGTGTGCGGTTTATTATTACATGTCGCTATATATATTGTATCGTTCAGGCATTTATGATGGCATCGCCTTCTTCTATCTTCTGCATGGCTACTTTGGTTTTCTCGTCCATCGAAGGCGTGTGTTTACGCGTCGACCCTCCAACTTTGCGGTACATTTGCTTACAACTCGTTTCCGTGCGACCGATGGCGACGGCGACTTTCTTCCACGGGATCCCCTTCCCGCGCATGTCGCTCATCAATTTCAACTCGTACGAAGACCAGGTCGTGCCCCTAACGCTGCTTTGCGCAATCTTCTCGACGTCTTCATTTTTGATCGTACCTTCGACTCGCTCTAACAATATGTCCGAGATTTCATCTTCGACCGATTTCTTGCTTTGGCCCGTGGCTTTGACGCCGCCGGTAATTGGGCGGTCGTCCACGCGCAACGGATTCGATGAAAATGTGAACTTAGCTTCGGGCAAGATGGCGTGCTTCTCTAAAATCGCCGCGCGTTGTGGCGCTCGGAGCTTCTGCAACGCGCGCTGTTCGATCGACCGAACGGCGTTAACGCTCAAACCCATTTTTTTCGCTAAAATGTTCGCCATTGAATTCCCACGCCCCGCGCGTTCGTCTTCGAACTCGTCTAAACCGAATTTGTGACGTAAAACAAACCGTTCGCGAGGAAGCAACGTATCAAACACGTGTTCCAAATCATCTTTGAACAAATCGCGTTCGACGAGTTTCAGCGCTCGTTCTTCCGCATCCGTCGTACAGAAGTCAGCCAGTGGCGTCGCGCCATTTGCATCGCCTTGATCAGCGACCAAAATCTCTGACGCATCGCCAATCTCGTCGGAAAAGGTCCCGCTCCCAGTCGCGCGTTGCATGGCGTAGCTCACCCCAAAGTTACCAATCGTTTCTATTCTTTTCACGTCAACGCCGGCTACTCGCGCAACCTCTTCGTCTGTCGGCATTCGTCCCAAGGACGCTTCCAAATTTTTCTCTAAATTTTTTATTTTCATCTTCTCCACTCGCGCGTGTGTCGGCGTTCGAATTGTGTTCGAGTTGGAATCTAAACCTCTCTGAATACTACTCAATACCCAAGCGTACGCGTACGTGGAAAACCGGAAACCTAAGGACGGATCAAACTTTGATGCCGCTTTGACCAAACCTTCTTGGCCGTCAGAAATCATATCTGAAAGTTGGTACGAAAAATTGGAATTCGCGGCCGTGTTTCTCTGTTTCATCGTTCGGTGCGCGCATAATCGAGCCAAGCCGATGTTTTTAGACACTAGAATTTGTCGAGCGCGCTTTCCGGCGTCTAATCGTTTGCGAAGTTCGTTTACGTTCAATCCCGCCGCTCGAGCGAATTTCCGCTCGTACATGATATCCTCCTCGGCTTTCATCCGTTTACCGCTACTCTTACTGCTGCTGTCATTTTTTATCATCTCCATCGCGTTTTTCGGTTTCGCGTCAAAAATACTCAAAATAGCATCAGATGTTGCCATTGGATTTTCGTCGTCCCTCGCGTCCATCTCTTCGTCTCTTGTTCGCATGGTGAACTCTTCGTCATCCAACGCTTTGGCGATGTACTCCAACCTCAACAATTCCTTCACCGCTTCGCCCAACGCGTTCTCGGATTGCGCATCCAGCAACACGCCATCCAACGAATCCTTCTCGCTTCCGCTATCGTCGCCGCTCCCTTCTTTCTCCTGTTTAACGTCGCTGTTATTATTGTTTTTCATCGCTGAACTTTTCCTTCGTCTTCTCTGCCTTCGCTTCGTCTTGGCCGCCTCCTCCTCCTCGTCCGACGGTTTCGTTTCCGTCGACGGTTTCTTCCCGGGCTGCTCGTTTGTCAGCGTTTTCTTCTTCGCCACACTCCCGCTACCACTCGTTATCGTCGTCTTCGTCCTCCTCGGAGGCGGCGACGCCTTCAACAATCTCGCCGCCGCTCTCAAATCCATCTCGTCGGTATTCGCGTCTCTCTCTCTCCTTCTTTCCGAAGCACTACCACTAAGAGCACCAGAGGCAGAGGAAGACTGACTTCGAATCAGCCTTTTCGCCAACGCTCGATTATCCCTCGAATACGACGACACTTTCTGCTGCGCTCCTCCTCTTCCTCCTCCCGCCGCGTCCTCTTCGTCGTCGCCTTCTTCTTCCTTTTTCGAAGGACGAAACGCTTCGTCTTCTCGGTACCTCTCCCCCGACCATCCAGGAGACGACGCGCTCGTCGTCGTCGTGCTGCTGCTTCTGCTGCTGCCGCTGCCGCTACTATTGCTGCCGCTACTATCGCTACCACTGCTATTTCGAACCACAACTACCGACTGCGCTCGTTTCCGCGCCCGTACTCCTCGTCGTCGTCCCGGGGGCGAGAAAGAAAAAGGCGTCGACGAGGTCGACGCGACCGACTCGGACGTCCGTCTCGGGAAAGAAGGTGAACAAGATTTCGTTCGCGCCGCGATCATTTTTTCCGACAGAGCGAGCTCCTCTCACAGATCAACGGCACGTGCACAAAAAAAGAGAGCGAGACGGGGGTCACTTCATATCGCGTCCGTGATTTTGTGCATCTTTTATTCGTTACCGTGCGCGAGCGCGTGTGTATTTGTGTCCCGGGAAGAAGAATTTGAGAGAGGCGCTCTTATCTTCTTTTTTGCATTTTTTTCACTTTTGTTTGTTTTTTTTTGCGTTTCATCAAATTATACGACATCACACTATTAATAACACGTGTATTATTACGCACTCTATGTTTACTTACTACGTATTAATCAATCATATCATTTTTTATCAAGCGATGAAGAAAGCGCCGCGTTCGACGCGCGCGACGCCTTCTTTCTCGGCGCGTTCAGCGACGGCGACGGCGACGGCTCTCGCGGTGTCGCCGAGTTTGTCGATGGTTTTCGGGAAGACGCTTCCGACGGCGAGGTCTTCTCCGGTGACTCGTTCGGCTAAGCGTTCGGCGGCGGCGAGGAACATGCCGGAGGTTACCGAGGACGCTTTGGCGGCGATGGTGCCGCGCGCGACGCCGGGGAAGATGAAGGCGTTATTTGCAAAGCCGGGTTGGTATTGAGGCGTGGCTGAATCGAGGGGGAACTTCGTGCCCGAGGCGAAGACGACTTTGCCGGAGGTGTACTCGTACGCTTGCTTCGCCGTGCACTCGGCTTTCGAGGTTGGATTGGAAAGCGCGAACACGATGGGCCGTTTGTTATTTTTCGCCATTTCTTGGAGAACTGGTTTCGAAAAGGCGTTTGGTACCGCGGCGGCGCCGACTAACGCGGTTGGTTTGCAGAGTTGAACGGCAGAGAGGAGATCGGTGGCGTCGTACGCCTTGTTCGCTTCTCTTCTCGCGAATCGTTTCTTTTCGCTGGACAAATCCTCGAAATCCGCTCTGGATGTTGTCACGACACCTTTGCTGTCGAAAAGCCACACTCGTTTTACGGCGTCTTCGTCGCTAAATCCTCTCGATTTCAACGCTCGAACGAACAAGTCCGCGGCGCCGACGTTGGCTTGACCGGCGCCAAAGAACAAAACGTTTTGTTTCTCTAAAGGTGAAACGTTTTCGATTCGAGTAGATGCGATTAACCCAGCCACGGTGACCGCCGCGGTGCCTTGAATGTCATCGTTATAAGTCACAACGCCGGGCACGTTTTGAAATTTCTTTAGCAATCGAAACGCGTTTCGAGGCGCGAAATCTTCAAAGTGAATGATGACGTCGTCGCCGTACCGTTTTCGAATCGCGAAGACGGTTTCCTCTATGAGCAAGTCGTATTTTTGGCTCCTCTCCCGGTTTCTGCGTAAACCAACGTATAAAGGATCCTTCAAATGGTCCTCGTTGTTCGTGCCGGTATCGATTTGTACCGGCAACAACCAATCCGGGTTGACGCCGCTAGCCGCGTACACCATACCTTTCCCGACAGAAATCCCCATGCCGTTCGCGCCTTGGTCGCCCAATCCTAATATCCTCTCACCGTCTGTAATCACCGCAATCTTTACGTCTTCGTTTCGCCATCTCTTTACTAACTTGTCCACGTTCCCGCTATCGTTTAATGATACCCACAAGCCGCGCGGACGATCTAAAATCTCTCCAAATTTCACGCACGCCTCGCCAACCGTCGGCGTGTATAAAATTGGCAGCAGTTCTCCCACGTTCGATCGCAACAGATTATAAAACGTCTTCTCGTCTCTGTTTTGCAAACCAACGAGAACTTTATACCGTTCAAAATCCGTACCGCACGCCTCTAAACTTTTCTTAGCTCGCAACATCTCCACGTCTTCGCTCGTCGCGTCTCCCGCCGGAAGTAACCCGACGAGCTCTCTCGCCTCCTTATCGACCGTCGCCATGTTGTGGTACACTTTGTTATCCGAAAGCGCGTGGTACCCCATGGAATCTATCGTCGGGTTCGCGAACGGCGACGACACGGTACCTCCTCTGGACATTTTCTCGGACGTTTTCGATATCGTTATCGTTTGGTTCGGCGTCAGCGCTTCCGCTGGAACCGGGCGAGCGATATTTTTGAGGACGTCCGCCGTCGCCGGAAGAGCGCCCATGGCGGTCAGCACGTGTCGTCTGCTTCTTCTGTTTCCAAATTCTTCTTCTTCTTTCTGGTCTTCTTGTCTTTCTGCCTCTGTAAACTCCTCGCATCGTTCGAAGGATGATGATGCATGCATCGACGACGACGGCGAACGCTCCCGCGTTTCAATCTCTCTCTCATCAAAGCGCGACGACGACGACGACGACGACGACGAACGAAAAAGCGCGATCGATTCATCGCTTTTTCTTCTTCCACTTCTTCTCTGCGCTACTAACGCTATTCGACGCGGTCTCAACGACGACGAAGACGACGAAAACGACGAAGATGAAGAAGAGGGCGAACAACTCGTTTGCATCGAAGAGCGCATGTCTGGGAACGCTCGCGTGCGTGTTCGTATCGTGTATATATATGTGCGCGCGCGTGCGCGTAAAGTAGTTAGGGGATTTGTGGATAAAATAAATAAAAAGAATCAATTGTGTATTGTGAGCACCCGAGACCCGATGCCGCGCGGCGGGCGCGATGGGACAACATCGACGACGCAAAGCGACGCCAAATAAAACATCATCGATTTTGATGCCTAACGACGCTCATGACTGCCCCGGCCGAGACCATCCACCACGCACAGATGAAGAAAACGATGAGAAGGTTTAAGGAGACGGTGCCTTCGGCGTCGTAAAACTCAGTCGCCGATAAGGATTTGACGCCGAATTCGTCGTAGAAGACTCCACCGCTCGCGGCAAAGTCGGAGGAATTTTTGAGAACACCGTTGAAATGGTTCAACATTTGCGCTTTCCATCCGTACCGGACGAATAAGGTTGGCGGCCACCATTCCCAGGCTTTGGGAATTTGTTGCTCGCGCATGAGCAAGCCGGAGAAGAGGATTTGGAGGACGTTGTAGACGGGTAAGGCAGCGTTGGCGACGTCGATGTTTTTGGACGCCGAGGCAACAACGTAAGCTAAAGCCGCGCCACATTGGCCGACGGCAAAGTAGACCATCCAGTCGTAGAAGAAGTTGCCTTGGAGACCACAACCGTAGTGGACGATGAGTTGCGAAAGCATCGCGACAGGGAGCGCGACGATGACTTCTTCGATAGTTTTGTACAAACCGTAAGACCAGACGGTGTAACATCCATCGTCGAGTTCGCGGTAGAAGAGGCCACGTTCCATGAGAATAGAAGGCATGTACGCCGCAGAGGCAAAAGCGGGGAGCACGTTATTCATAAAGAGAAGGTTGGCGACGTTTTGTGCAGCGTCGGTGGAGTACGCGGATTCGTCGCCTTGTTTCCAATACATGGAAGCCATGACGACGGAGAAGACGACGTGACCCACGATGCGAGCTCCCATGAAATTTCTGTCGCGATAATTGCACAATGCTCGATACATGAAAAGTGTTTTCGCGGCATCGACAGAATTCAACGGTTCGTGATCTGGAACGCCTTCGATGGATTCTTCTTCTTCGTCGTTATTTTTTATCTTCGATTGTATAGGCGACGGAGGTAGTGTTTCTCCTCCTTCCCTTGAAGATTTTGATGACATTTTCTTGAACGACATCGCTTTATTCACGGAGGTTTCTACCAAATCGCGATTGTGTTTCGCGTGCAAAGATGTCTTAAACTTGGCGACGAAATCCTCCTCGTCTGTTGCGTTGGTCGATACCAAAAAATCCGCAAAGTTTAGCGTCGGCTCGCAATAGAATCCCAAGTCGTAAAAATACGCCTCGGCACCGTTTGCACCAAAAAGAGCGCCAGCGTAGGTTATCGAGCCTCTTTTCATCATGACCAAGTTATCGAAGAGCTGAAATGCAGCCGCTGATGGCGAATGAATGGTGGCGATAACGTTGACGCCACCGTCCGCGAGATCTCGACACGCTTTCACGATGCCGCAGGACGTTTCAGAATCTAATCCAGATGTCGGTTCATCGAGGAAAAGAATTCGCGGTTTTGTCACGAGAGAGATGCCAATGTTTACTCTTTTCGCTTGACCACCAGATATACCTCGCTCGAGATTGGATCCCACGACCGTGTGTTCGCACGAACGCAACTGTAAAGTATCGAGTAATTTGTCCACGTCTTTGACTCTCTGCTCCGCAGCAATCGCGGCTTGCCACTTTTCCTTCACGTTCGGTCGTTTCAATTCTGCCGCGTATAATAACGTTTCTCTCACAGTCAGCGTCGGTAATAAATTATCAAACTGCTCGACGTATGCCGCGCAACTTTTCAAAACTTTTGCGCTCGATATCTTCTCGCCTACGAAAATCTGTCCTTCCAGCGTTCCTTGGGTCTTCCGTCCGGCGATGACGTCCAACAATGTCGTCTTCCCAGCACCACTTGGACCCATGAGCGCGGTCACTCGACACGGTTGGAACACCACGGATACTTCGTTTAATAATTTAATCATCTCGTTCTTCTTTGTTTTATGCTTGACTCTGTACGATACGTTTTGCACGACCACGGGTAAACGAATGCCGGTAATCAAGCGCTCGTCCACCGGTCTGTTGTACCAATCTTCATCTTCTTCGTAAACAACCTCTTCGGGCAATAATCTCGTCTCCTCTTCGTCTTCGATGTTCACGATAAATTCTGCCGCGTTCTCGTCTCGCATAGTCGTCGATTCCCACCACGCCTCGTGCGTAAACTCTTCCTCCATGGAGGCAAACTTTTCTTCTTCTTCTTCCATCGAATCCCTTTTTTCTCCACCTTCGATTTTCCCCACGCTGTACGTCGGTCTGTACGGCGTAATTTCTCGCACCTCCTCCTCATCCTCCTCCTCTTTGTCGTCGTCGTCGTCTTTCGAGGCACCATCTCCGCCACCACCATCCGAAAGCGTCTCAACGCGCGCGTTCGAAGCTTCCATTCCTCCTCGACGACCTCTGTCTTCTCCCTCGTCGTCGATTCCCCACTCTTCCTCCTCCTCCTCCTCTCGCACCGTCGTCCTCGTCGTCGTTTCCAAACTCACCCGCTCGCTCCCACCGAAAGAAGAGCGGTTCTCTCCATCCGTCGAGTTCGTCCGCATCTGCGCGTAAGAGTACTCCAAAGGCGAATCGAACGAGTCGCCGCGGTTTTGTTCTTCTCGTTGTTGTTCTCCGTCGTGATCGTCCATGTGATTGTGAAAAAAAAATGAGAGATTTTTGTTGTCCAAAAAAGCGTTATCGTAATTTAGGGTTTTTGGACAAAAAAGAAAGAAAGCTCGCTTTGACTTTTCAAAAATCTTCAAAAAAAATGGAAAGAGAGGCGCAGATATCGTCGCTTCTCGGACGACTCGTCCGGGCCAATCTCGCGAACGATAACGCCGACGGCAGGAGAAAGGAAAAAGTAAGGGCCTCGTCGAATTCTTACTCCTCGTTTACGTTCGAAGAGAGAGACTATTTGGAACGCTTCGCGCGTCGGATTTTACGAAGCACGCTTCGTCTCGACAGCGCGGGAAATAACGAACGGGAAGAAAAGGACGCTTTCTCGTTGTCGCCGCGAGACGAGAACGAAGACGAAGAAGACGACGACGATGAAACCACGATTTTGGACAGAATAAAATCCTTCGTTCACGAGCGGAAAGGATTCGACGCTTCGTTGGACGTCGCGCGATTGCACAACGCGTTGAACCAAGACGAGGATTGGGAGCGAGGGGTTGGGAAAAAGAGGGAGATTTTTCAGTTGCTTTGGAAGCTGAGACGGACCGGAGAGGACGACGACGACGAAGAGGAAGACGACGACGAGCAAAAGTTTTTGGAGAGGAAGAAACATTACATGTACGATTCTCCGCGCTCCGCGGGAAAGCGGGTGGTCGAGGAGAACGAGGACGGGTATTACGGTTTGCGAACGCCGCGACAAGACCGCCGCGGCGGGCGTTCGGCGACGGTGGATCGGTTGTTGGCGACGACGACTTCTTCGGGCGGGAATGGCGGCAGTGCGAGAAGAGCGCGCAGTAAGAAACGCGAGGAGACGCTGGCGACTATGGCGCGAGCGTTGACGCCGAGGCATCAACACAAGATGATTTCGCCGTCTACCGCGGCGGCGGCCTCTCCCGTCGGCGGTCCGAGAGATGACGCTTTCAATAGATTAGCGTTGGAGCGTAGACAAAACGGTGAAGTCGCGGAATCACAGTTAGTGAGAGACTGCATTTTCGCTTGCAATGGCATCGATGGTAATTACATTAAGTTTGATCTCGTGAGCGACGCGTACGTCATTTTTCCAAAGGACGCGCCTATCGCTCCGGGAAGGAGACACGCGTGTAGGAAAATCTGCGAGCTCGGATGGTTGTATAGAAAAGTGAAAGCGACATCGGATGCGCCGACATCAGCTTTTGCAAAGGACACTGAAGGCGCGACGAGGAGCGCGTTTCGAAGCGCGCTGTCGAACGAATTATCGAAACACTACAAAATGTTAGCCGTTTTGGAGGCAAAAGTGCAGAATAATAACGACGACATCGATGAGGACGTAGAGGAGGGAAGAAGTGATCTTGAAGAAGACAACGATGAGATGAACAATCGAGCTTTGCTCAACGATCGATCGTTCGATAGTTTAGCGCCGTCGTCGCATAGAAGTGGTAGGCATACACATATTAGAAATAGAAATAGCGGCGTCATCTCTGATCGCATCGCGCCGACTGGTTCAGATGTCGTCACGCTCAGACGACTTCTCGTGTGGTTAGACGAACCGAAACGAACGATGCGCGCTTTAGCCATCGTCTGCGATGCGACGGAACATCTACGTGGTGGCGAATTGCTCGCGGAGTTATACAAGCATTCGGATACCGGCGATGTTGTCCACGATGGTATAGTTAGACGCGTCTTGGCGAAAACTGCTAGGCCTTATTTTGAAACGATGAAAGAGTGGTGCGCTAGAGGCGACTGTAGTTTTGAATCCGAGAACGCCAACACTAAATCATCAGCAGCGATGATTGGCGAGTTTTTCGTGCAAAGGAATGACCGATATTATCGTCACAGGAATAAAAGCATCGAAAGCGGCGATGCGATGGATAAAGATGACAACGAGAACGAAGACGACGTCGAGGCAATAAACCGATGGTACCGCTTCGATTCCGACGACGAGATTATCGACGACGGTCGATTACCTTTCTCTTCGGTATCGTGGAAGAGCGGGTTCGTCGTCGACGAGAGTGCAAAACCGTTTTTCATATCCTCGAAAACTGCAAACGAAACCTTGAAATGTGGCGCGGCAATTTCGTTTTTGAAGAATGCGTGCAAAGACGAGAAGTGGGGCGACGTCTCTCGTACAATTTTGAAACAGTTTGACGAGTTCTTTGCATCTTTGTCAGCGTCGACGACAGTCGCTACCGTCGAGAATGATTTTGAAAAGCTCATCAAAGTCTTGCCTGCTATCATCTCGAGAGCCAAACGCGCGGCCGATTCAGCTGTCCGAGAATCCTTATTCGAACGTTATCGTCTCAAAGCGCATTTTGTCGCGTTGAAGCAGTACTTGTTGTTGGGTCAAGGCGATTTTATCCACGCACTCATGGAGTCTATCCACGACGAGCTCGACAAAGAAATTGACCCGATGAGCCGCGAGGGTATATCACAATATTCATTGCGAAGTAATTTAGACGCCGCCGTACGCGTTTCGAACGCCTCTTTGGCTGAACAGCACGTTCTCGATGCTTTGAGCGTGCGTTTGATGAAACCGCTGGAAGACGAGACTGGGTGGGACGTGTTCTCTCTCGAGTACAAGCTTCGCTCGCCTCTGACGACAATTTTCAGCGATCGTGAAATGGGAAGATATTCTCGAGCGTTTACATTCCTTTGGAAGTTGAAACGAGCCGAGTATACGCTGTGCGAGTTATGGAAAGCCATGAAACCGACGGTTGCGTCCAGATTCCAACGCGAAGGTTTAGGCGGTAACATCGGTAAAGCTTTGGAGGTGGAACAGGCGCGATGTCATCGCGTACGACAATCCATGCACGCGTTGATCAGTGACGTCCAGTATTACGTTATGTTTGAAGTCTTGGAGCCGTCGTGGGACGAGTTTGAACGTAAGCTTTCCGGAAACGCAGCGAATGACGATTTAGATTCCATCATCGCCAGTCATGAAAACTATTTGAGTTCAGTCATAGAAAAGGCATTGTTAGGCACGAAATCGCAAGTTTTGCAACGAAGTTTGCAGTTGATTTTTGAATCCGTGCAAAAGTTCAAATCGCACACGTTCAAATTGTACGAAGCGATAGAAGATGCCGCGCGAGTGCGAAAATCTGACCAAAGGCGCATCATCGAACGCGAGATGAACCAGCAGTGGGGTGTTGATTTCGGCGAATCCAAAGAAGGCGAGGACTATTTGAGCGAAGATTTCGTCACGGGCGCGAAGGAAAGCTTAGATGTCATCGAAATTGAATTTGAGAAGCACGTCAATGGATTCCTGAAGTTGCTTCCGTTGCAAACGCACGTGGATACTTCGTTTCTATCGTTTCGCTTAGAGGCGACGTTCCAGCGACACGCATGAGAAGAGTAAGAATGAGCATTAGTAATGTTGTAAGCTTCTTTTTAAATTCTTATTAAAAACGAGTTTAATAATCGCGAATAAGAATAAATCGCGGGTTTATACATGTCTAGTGGTTTTCCTCTCTCTCTCTTCTCTCTTCTCCTCTCTCTCTCTCTCTCTCTTTTTCTCGTCGTCGTCGTTCATCTATAGAAATTCATCGCGCCTTAGTTGATTTGCACTTCGCGATCAAAGATCCACGAGAACTTCTCCGTCATCGGCCCTTTCTTCGCCGCTTTCTTCTTACCAAACGCCGCTAATTTACGGATACGATCCGGTTGTTTCATCAAATACTCTTGCGCTTCCATGGCTTCCGCGGACAAACCAGTGATGTTGTTGATATCCCACCTCTTGATCAAATGCTCCATGATATCCGCGTAGTCCTCCGCAGTGTACACCCCCGATCGTTCCGCCACGGCTGCGAAATCGCTAAACAGATCTCTTCCCGTTCTCGCTTTGTGCTGACCATCGTCCATCAAGTGCGCCGGCATAGTAATTTGTTTCTTCATCATGTCGGCAAACGCCAACACCGCTCCGTCTGGATCTCTCTTCTTCACTTCGTCGATGATTCTTTGGTACGCAATCTCGTGTCTGCCTTCATCGGCGGCGATGATACCGCAAATCTTGGCCAACTTGTCGTCGCCAGCCTCCAACGCCATTCTCGCGGTGTTCCCGTGCGAGATCTTTGTCGCTCTCTCTTGAAATGAAGTGTACACGAAGCCCAAATACGGATTGTTGTCCGTCTTCGGGTTCATCCCGCTTCCAATCAAGTTCTGGATTGTCGTCTCGATCGGTTTCATGTTGCACTTTCCAGTCATCCACATGTACTTGTTCATCAAATCACCGTGTCTGTTCTCTTCCGCGGTCCACTTTCTCGTCCATTGCGCCCACGGCGTCCCGTCGGCGCCCGTGTTATCCTTCGTCTCTTCCAACGTGTTCAACATGTTCATGTACGTCGGTAAAGCTTCTTCCGTGATCAAATCACCGACTAAAACCACCATCAAATCGTCCGAAATCCCTTTCGATCGCTCTTGGATTTCCTTGATGTCGTCCAAGAACTGTTCCGACTCCGGGTCCGGGAGGAAATCTTGCGGTTGCCAGTTTTTGTTCGTGTCTTTCAAAAGGCCCATGAGCTGTGTGTTTTTGAAACGAGAGAAAAAGAGTCAGCGCTTGGAGAGAAACGAAGATTTTAAGAGCAGATGCGCGAACGCGCGCATTCTGCATGCACGCGCGCCTGCGCGTGTGTTCGACGCGCTTTGTCGTCGCGCGCTCGATACCAAACGCGCGCGCTTCGAAGCGCTAAGCGCGTTTCCAAAGTCAATGAGTTGGGGAAAAAATTCTTATCTCTCAAACGTCACGCAGAGCACGAAACCTCTCTCTCTCTCTCTCTCTCTCTCTCTCCTTTCCGCTTTCTGCCGGGTAGCGCCGCGAGAAAGAGAAGCGCACAAAGATCTACGCGCTGAGAGAGAGAGAGAGAGAGAGAGAGAGCGTTAAAAATAAAAGGACGACAAACGACGCGCGTACCTCTCCCCCGGCAAAGTCAGACATGTCTCGAATAACCTCCCGTTGGTGATCTCTCAACCGAAATTTCTTCGTCTCGGCGTCGTTTTCGACGATTATTCTCGGCGAGTCGTTCACGACCGCTTTGGTGGTCGTCGCGCGGACGACGCGCGAATTTTGTTGTCGTTTCTTGACCGCGAACGCGGGCGTCGCCGAGGTTTTGCTGGAAAGCGCCGCAAACATCGTCGTGTTTAAGCCGTGGAAAAAGTGAAGTGCTTTTTACTAGAGCGTCGTCGCGCGCTTGTTGTTTTTTGTGCTTCTGGCGTTCTCGCGCGCTTGTGGCCACACGAGAATCTCTCTCGCCAAAAATGGTCGAACGATGTGCATTTCGCGGAAGAGAGAGAAAGCGAGAGAGATGGGAACCCAATGAATAATCTCTCTCGCGCTCGAGTTCCAAAAAAATTTGACACACACTTACACACACTTTCCCGCACATGTAACGAACGCGTTTCTAAAATGTTCTACTTTCACAAAAAGCTATATTGCGTCTATCGCACTCTACTGTATTCTAATATATATATATATTTCGTTCACGCTCGTATGCGCTCGAACGATTCGTTCTTACCGGCTGGGGTGATCGTTTTGGAGACTTCTTTGACGGTTTCGCTCATCGAACGCGAGCGGGAAAGTTGCGCGTCGAGCCAAGCGGCGGTTTCCTCGTGTTTCGTTTGGTTCTTCTTTTTCTTTTTCTTCTTTCCGAGCGAAGAGCACCCAGAAAAGTACTTTTGAAAGGCGAGCAAACCTAACGCGCGAGAGATTTTCTCGGATGGCACTAAGTTTGGATCTAGTTGTTTATCCAGTAAGCGCTTTCGAGCACCAGTTCGGGCGTAGCTTATGGCGCTTTCGATGGCGCGTTTCAAAAGCGCGTGACCGCAAGACGTCATGCCAGGAACTGCCTCCACCGCACGCACGTACGAGGTTGTTTTTGCCGCACACAAGAGTAAAGCTTGGTACATGTTTGTCGTGATAGTTTCACGACTGTTTACTCTTGGGTCGTACAAAAGCGCGCAAAGTTTGTGGTTCAAATACGACCGCGTTTTGTTCGGGAGATATTTCCAAGCTAAATGTGAACTCGGAAGATTTATTGTTTCGCGGAGCCAGACGTTCAGATACTTGGAGTAATCCGCGCGCACTTCGAGCGTCTGCGTGTCGAAAAGCAATCCGCACCATGGAATAAACTCGCGTCCGTCTTTACATTCCACGTTCTTTTCTAAATTGCGTTCCAAATGATCAAAATTAATCTTTGTCTTTGTCGGATTGATTTCCACGCCATATTCGGCAATCCCGTCGAGCAAAGAGTTCAAGAAGTGCTTCGCTCGCGAGAAATTGTCAGTGACAAAAAGTAAATCGTCCGTCCAACGCATGAAGACTCCGTCGCCGTATCCCTCGTTCACAATTTTCTTTTTTGGAGTGCCTTTGTAAATCTCCGTTTCGAATGCAGCCATCGATTGGGTTTGCTCCATGTGCGCGTAAAACAAAGCGCACAGTTTCGTGGAGAGAATAGAACCTTGCGGAATGCCTATCTTCTGACGGAATAAGGAACCGTGTGATTTAACGAGGGTGTTTCCGAGATGTTCGTGGAGCGTGTTCAGTGCCTGTTGACGATACGCTGTGCGCGTTTTGCCCAGATCGATAGACACAGACCCGGGTGGAAGCGTTTTGACAAGCGCGCGCCGACCTGCGTCGCTCTCGTTCGGCGAAAAGATCGGACCGGGAAGTTTCTTCTTCGATTTTTTCGTGCTCTCGTCCGCTGTCGCAGTGCTCGCGTCGTTTTGAGATGATGGATCTAAAGATCCCGACGAATTTTTGTGCGTAATATCAATTCCAGTATCGTGGACATCTTCTGTAGCAAACGCAACTTTTCGCGTCGCGTACCTGTTTCCGAGAACGCTTTGTGTACGGTATTTAAGCATGGCATATTCCTGTTTCTTGAACAAACTCGATATGACAGTCTCGAGCTTTTCCGTCGGAATAGAATCAAACGCAGCCTTGATATCTGCACACACGAAGTAAAGTTTTGGCAAATCTTTCTTGCCTTTTACGGTCGCTTTCGTCTTGTCAATATCTTCCGGGGAGTCCTCGGAGTCTCCGACATCGTCCCTCGAGTTCGCCTTCATGAGACCGTGCTTCGTTCTCCATCGTTCGGCAAAAGGCGCGTATATCTTCAACGTCTCGTCGTAATCACTCACAAAGTTCCCCATCAACGTCTCGTCTGCTCGAATTTCGTGGTCCAATATGTCTGAAATCGTATATAACCGATCGTTCACGGGCTCAAATTCAAATTTCATCTTTTTCCTGTGTCCGCTCGCGTCTCGCTTTTTACTTGTTAAACGCATACTCGCCGGTTGCCCGAGCATAGCAATTGGACGGACACCTGTTTTCTTTGGCTTCCAGCGAATCCGAGAAAATCCCAAGGAATGGTGCGAAAGTTTGTTTTCCGTGTCGTTTTTGGTAAGCTTTTCGTATCTTCCGCTCGTGACGAATTCTTTATTCTTTGACCGCACGATTCGCGACCAGACACCTTTGCGATAATAGTACATCTTCTGCCGCTCGTGATCAGTATCGGTAACAAAAAAGTGCGACCGGATGATAGGAAATACGATGGATTTAATAATCCAAAGAATAAGCTTCTCTACTCGCCGCTTTCGCGCTTCAAACTCGGCAATTGTCTTCTTTTTATTTTTCTTTCTCTTCTCGCGATAATCTTCATTGTCCAAGAAGGCGTAATCCGATGTTTTCACACCAATCATAGCTTCGTGTAAAGTACACTTCTCGATTCTTCTCAGAGACACAATCCTAGAGACAAACTGACGTAAGCGCCTCTTTGTGGTCGTTTTTGACCCAAGAAACTGTTTTGGAAGCACCCCTCGGAGAATAGCCCAAACAAAGCTTGAAACGTCCTTGTGAGACGAGTTCAATTTAACCAATTGATCGGTATCAGCCGATCTCCAATCGGGAAGCTTCACCGGACAATGTAGATCTAGTAACTTTGCGAAGTTACACTTCTTTGCGCGTCGTAACATGCGTCGAAGGAGAGGTAAAACGTTTTTTCGATGCGATTTAGAGATGCGTATTGTCATTCGTGGGCTTTTCTGCGAAAGCTGCGTCGGAATGATTTCTTGATGTTCAGATGACATGTAACTCGACGGTACTTGACTCATAATCATTCGCGGGTCGATATTTTGTTGTTGCTGCTGTTGTTGTTGCACCGGTGTTTTTACTTTCCGCTTCTTTGCTCCGAAAATATCTGCATAAAGTTTGCGCGAAGCGTTTATGCTCGACCCATTGCATCGAAGGATATGTTTCGCAGGAAAACCTGGTCGTTTGGAGAATGTCGAACAGTATAACGCCGGCGATCGATCTAATACTATGTTTCTCGGATGATTCGCGTCGACTGTATTTTTATCTCTCTTTTTCTTCTGCTGTTGCTGTTTGTTTCTTGCGCGCGAGGCTTTTTCTTTCAATTCCGCTTGTTGGATTTTTTCCTGTTTCTCCTTTGCTAGACGTTCATTTCTATGTTGTTCCGTTCGTTGCGCGTATTCCGCGAGCATTGCCCATTTCTCATCCTCTCCCATACTTTCTATGTCCCTAGAACTCACGACATTTGTTTTTTCTCTTTTTGCCGCATCAGCCGTTTCCTTCGCTTTCGCCTCAGCCTCGGCGCGCTCTTTCGCCAGTTTACGTCGAACCCAGCTCGGCGGACGAGACTTCCTCATTTCCCTCTCGCGCTTCTTATTTTTGACCGGCGGATCGTTAATATCAATTTCTACTGTTCCTTGAACGCCCACGTCTTCGTTATCTTCTGCACCACCGTTAGATTGCGAGGGTGTTTCTGGTATGCACCAATCTTCGTCCTCTAGCTCTTGCGTGCTCAGAATCGGTGTTTCTTCCTTAGTGGTTTGGGTATCCTCCTCCGGCGTCGCTTCAGGCACAGAATTTTCCTCGTTTCCCACGACGACAACGTTCGCATTCGTCGTCGTTTGTTTAATCGATGCGTCTTCTTTCAGCTCCGACGATGGCTCTTGTTGTTGTCTTTCTTTGTCTTCTTCTTTCACGTTGCCTTCTTTAGCCTTCTTCTTCATATCGGCGTACTCTTTGCGCCTCGCTTTCCTCCGTTTTACTTTCTTGACTTGTGTCGGAGTAAGTTTCTTCTTCTTTTTCCTCGCGCCTTGCGAAAAAATGCTGCTATTATTCGTCATTGATTCGTGGCGACTTACGCCGGAGGCGAGCGCACCGGCCGTGCTCTTCTTAAACGTACAATTCGCGCGATCCATGGATGCTTTGAAAACCACGTGCTCAGATGTGATTGGTTTGCCCAGAATTTGTACCAACCTCTCCTCTTTCTCGCTACTCAACAGCCGACCACGCGAGCGCTTTTTCCTTTTCCTCGATGCTTTTGCAATCACCGCTGGCGCACCGCTCGTCTCAAATAACTGTCTCACGCTCTTCTCCGCGTTTACCGCCGTCGTAGCCGTCGAGGTCGACGTTAAACTCGCGAACCCGCTCGCGTACAACATCAACCACTCCGCCATCTCGTCCCCTATGCGATCCCACAACGTCCCCCAATGCGTGCTCGTCGCGAACGCTTCGGCACTATTCACGCAACTCCTCTCGTCTCTTCCTTTGGCAAATCTAGTCAATCCAAAACATAACGCGTTATTCGGCTTTTGCCGAGCGCTAAAAAATTTCTTCTGCACCGTCGCCACGCGTTCCTTCGCCGTCGTTCTCCCGATTGCCGGAGGCGAACTCACCGGACGATGCGCATCTTCTGCATCCAACGGGGAACTTTTCATCGAGAGCGGCGGAAACCTTTCCGGCAGCGCGATGTACGACTCGTCCAAAACGCCTCTCGCGTACGCTCTCGCATCTCTCTCCGCGTCCTCTAGATTTTTCATCACGTATTTCGGCACTTCTCGATGGAACACCTCGCAAACTTTTCGAATCGCATCTCTCACTGTGTACACGTGACGACCGTACACCGCTCTCAAAAGAATCGGGATGCGCTTCTTTTGCGCCCCCCGACGAGGAGGAGAACGACGCGCCCGCGGAGCAGCAGACGCGCGTCGTCGTTGCTTTTCCACTCCTTCACTTCGCGTCCGTCTCTCCCTCGCATCATCATTCGATGGTGGTCTTCCCATTTTTTCACCGCATCATCGGAGTTTTCATTTTTCGTTACGAAAGAAAAATAAAAGCGCACTTCCTCCTCGCGGCGCGCGCGCGCAGTCAAAAACGAACGAACAATAAATAAAAGAGAGAGCGACAGAGAACAGCGCGTTCTTCCCTGTCTCTGCGTCTGTGCGCGTGCTCGCGTTCGCTCGTGTGTATATCTCGCGCGCGAGTTTTGAAGCTTTAAAAAGAGAAGAGAGTTCGGGAAAAAAGTCTAGATTTTTTTTTTTCCCTCAAACTCCAGACTTTTGAGCACCCTCGACGAGAACGAACGAGGTGCGTGCGTCGTGGGAAGAAAAAGAAGAAGAAGAAGAAGAAGAAGAACAAAGAGGAATGCTCCGAATGATTCTGACGACCGGTCTGGCCGCTTCGACGGCATCGTTAGGATTGGCGGTCGGGTACGGCGTCGCGTTGGGTCCACCTCCTCGGTGTTGCGGTGGGGGCTGCCTTCCCGGTGACGGTGGTGGTTTTGGTGGTGGTGGGCGCGAAGACGTCGAGAAGAAGAGGAAGAGGAACAACGCCGCTTCGACTTCTTCGGTGGAAACGTACGATAGGTTGGCGAAGACGTTCGACGAGGAGCTGAACTTTCACGAGTTTTTTACCGGCATTGATTTCTTGCGTTCGCGTTTAGTTCGGAGAATAGATGGGAGAGGAGGAGACGTGTTGGAAGTCATGTGCGGAACCGGGAGGAATTTGGACAAGTATTCTTCTTCGTCGTCGATGGAGAAGATGCGGCGGTTGGTGATGACGGACGCGTCGGAGGCTATGGTGAATGAAGCGAGGGAGAAAATTCGCGGTACGACGAGTAATGGAACTGAAATCAAAGCAGAGGTGGACGACGCGACGAAAATGAAACAGAAGTCGAACAGTTTTGATTACGTGGTGATGACGTTTGGACTTTGTTCCACGGACGAACCGGAGAAGGTTGTGAAAGAGCTCGCGCGGGTGACGAAACCAAACGGCGAGATATTGCTGTTGGAACACGGACGTCCCCGAAAAGGAAGCGTACACGACTATTGGCTCTCAAATATTTTAGATGCACACGTTGATATGCACCAAAAGAAATGGGGGTGCGCGTGGAACAAGGATATAGAGAAGATTGTGAGGGAAAGCGTAGAGGATGTTTGCGACGTGGTGACGTTCGATCGATGGCACTTCGGAACAACTTCATACGTTGTTTTGAGGAAGCGAGAATAGACAAAGTACAGTGTAGTTAGAAAAATAGGCGCGCGCAAACATAGATAGACGCATAGATGTCATTATTCTTACGAATATATGTGGGATTGACCTTTCTTGTAGAATTATTTAAAACAAAAACACACCTCTTTTAACTGATTAAATTTTTTAGAATAACGTATATGCGCTCGGTCTATTACGCGCCGAAATACTTCGGGCGAATGTTTAAACCAACGATCAAAGCGAGGGTCAAGTAATACGTTACCGATCCGGTGAACATGTACGAGTCAAATCGGTCCAAAAATCCGCCGTGACCAGGAATAAACGACCCAGAATCTTTCACGCCGGCATTGCGCTTCATCACCGATTGCAACAAGTCGCCGAAAACTGAACTCGCGTAAATAAAGCCTCCAATAATTAACGTTCTCCACAACTCCTCGGGAATTCCTAACAAATACCAGCATATTCCAGAACACGCGATGCTAAAAATTCCACCACCAATGGCTCCTTCGATGGTCTTATTCGGCGAAATCGTCGTCAACTTCTTCCCGAAAAACTTCTTGCCGAAATTTTTACCGCTGAAATATGCCCCGACGTCCGCGGAGACAACACACAAAACCGTCATTAACGTGATGGATACGCCTAAAGTCCAACTCGTCGGTCCACCCAATTGCGACGGCCAGCTGGAAACAATCGATCCGGCTCGATCGATCGCTAAAGGAATCCCGGACATTGCTCTCAGTTTAATCCAAAATGAAGGCAAGAACCCGCAATAAAACAATCCAAACAACGTCGTCGTAAACTCAATAAAATGAGACTCTTCGCTCGAAATTAACGCCGCTACCGCGCACGAAAACGCTGCAACCATTGCCATGGTCACGGGAACTGTTCTCCCTCCGGAAACGTGCAAAATCACGCACAATAATACCGAACACGCGGTTATCCATTTCGCCGCCCACCTCGGTGGCGGGTGCGGCAACTCCTCGTTCACTTTCGACATCAACCCGAAATATTCCGACGCAGACGCGTACGCGCACAAACCAATCAACGCGACCCACAGCCATCCTCCGAAACCGAGAAAAAATGCCGCCAATACCCCCAAAACCAACGCAGAAATCGTCCTCTTTACAATTTTCGGTACTTTTTTCTTCTTTTTCAGTTCGTTCGCCACGATGAACGCCTTGTGTCGAGCATCTTGAGCGGCGTAAAACTCAGCTTCGGCGTTGGCCGACGACCCGGCTTTCGCGACGATCGATGAGAAAATCTCCTTCCTCGCATTCATCATCGTCGCGCGTCTATCCTGGACACCATCCACTCCGTGATGCCGTTCTTTACCGAACGCGTTGTTTTGCAACGAACACGCCACTACCCTCGATTTCTTTCCGCTCCAATTCTCCGTTTTTTTCTTCTGCTCTGATGTCTTCCTTCTCCGGGCGACGACCGCGGTCGACGACGCCACGCGCGACGACGAGCAACTCGAAAGCATCATCTCTGTCTCTCTCTGTCTTTTTGTGTATACGCACGCGCTGTTTTTTGCTATGGGATGTTATTACATACGCGCTCGCGAAGCGCTTTTACTTTTTTTATTTTGAGTGAGGGAAGAAGAGGGAGAAGAGAGATAACTGTGTTGTTTCGTTACGAGACGAGAACACCGAAGCAGCATAGCACGGAAGCAGAGAGAGAGAGAGAAGGAGAGAGAGCGGCACAGAAGAGAGAGAGAGAGAGAGAAGCAAAAAAATACGAGCTGTTGAAAAACGAACGGACGCCCCTCTCTCTCTGTTTGTTTCCTGAAACTTTCCCCGGCACGCGCGCGAGAAGAAGGGAGAGAGCAAATGAGAAGAAATCGAGAAGAAGAAGAAGAAGGGAACGCGCGCGAAGAGGGGGGAGTGCGAACGAAGACCGCGCCGTCTTCTTTCGCGCTCTCCGAAGCGTTTTGTGTTTTGTATCTCTCTGTTGGTGCCAACAGAGGCTCTTCTTTCTCCCCAAAAGGGGAGCAGGCACAAAAAAAAATTGAGAAAAAACTCGCGCAAGCACCAAAAGAAAATTTTTGCGACCGTCGTTCGCTTCAAAACCAAACGGCGCCCCGAAGAGAGAAGAAGAAAAGGAGAAAGAAGGAAGTTCTTCTCTGCGTTCTCAGCCTCACCTCTCTTCCTTTCCCTTCAAAACCGTCCGCGCGCATCTTCTAAACCCGCATCTTTGAGCCTTTTACGGCGCGCCAACCCGGTCGGATCCCGGTGGATTCCCCGGTGCACGTTTTGCTCGACCGGTTCCAAGCGGAAAAGATCGAAAGGAAACTTCGGAAGTCGATCGCTTTTGCGCGGGACGCGCGGGAGGGAGAGGGTAAAATTTTTTTCTTTCTTCTCTCTTGGATTCGAAAGGAGAAGAAGCTCGAGGGGCCACAGACGAGAGACGAGAGACAAAAAGAGGAGGAAAAAAAAATTTGAACTCGCTTTGGAGCTTTGGAGAGTTTTTGTAGGCAACGAAAGAGAAGAAGAAGAAAAAATCAATCGGAAATGGCGTCCAACGGGACCGAGGCGACGCGCAAAGGCGGGCAATGGCGGACGTGGCAAAGCGACGAGGATATTCCTCAGCGGAAAATCTTGATTCAGCACATGTGAGTGGCTCGCATTTGGTCGCGAGCGGCGCGCGATGATTTTAGCTTTTCTTTTTTTTTTTTAAAGGCCCGCGAGCCGATCGACTTTTTTGGGCAGCAGTTCAAAATAGCTTTTATTTTGCGTTTTCGCGCGCGCGCGACCGAGGGAACGACGGCGTTGGATGTTACGCGGTGGACTGCGTTAAAACCCACACTGACTTACTTCTTTTCTCCTTTTGTAACTACAGATTGCGTTTGTTTCAACAGCGCAAACCTTCCGTGACGAAAGAGTGGCAGCAGAAGCTTCCAGACTTTGTGTTGCGTCTCGAAGAAGCCGTGTATCGAGGCGCGCGGTCGAAGGAGGAGTATTGCGATAAAGATACATTAGAGGCGAGGTTACAAGCGGTGGCGAGAATTATGGTCACTAGGCCAGGAGCGAAAGCCGCGCAGATGCAACAACAACAGCAACAAGCGCAACAGCAACAGCAACAGCAACAGCAACAACAACAGATGATGAACGGCGGCCAACCCAACCCGGCAATGATTGGAAGTGCGAACGGTATGGGCATGAACGGAGCGGTGCCTCCTGGTGCGATGATTGGGAGTGGGGGTATGCCACCGCCAGGACAGATGGTTCCCATCAATGGAGATGGGAACGTTTTAGCAAATGGACAGAGATTGATTAGAGGTCAAGCTGCGGGATCACCGGGCGGGAACAACGCGCCGATGCAGCTGCTCGGACCAAACGGTGTCCCGTTAACCGCGGCACAAATGGCACAGATTAACCAAGGAAATACAAATAGCAATAAACCGTTGAGTGCGGCTGAGAAGAAAGCGCAAGTGGCGAGAGCGAAAGCGATCGCCGCTGCGAGCAAACAGCAGCAAGCCGCGGCTGGCGGGAAAAAGAAGAAAGAAACGAAAGCGCAAGCCGCGGCTCGCATTGCTGCAGAACAGCAACAAGCGCAACAGCAAGCGCAACAGCAAGCACAGCAACAACAAATACGTCCCGGTGCGTCCGCCCCGCCCGGGTCCACCGATGAACAAATAAAGAAAGCGTACATAGTCAAACAACAGAGATGGTTACTCTTCCTTCGACACGCGTCGAAATGTCAAGCGGCTGAAGGAAAGTGTCCGTACACGCCGCACTGCCACGTGGCAAAGCACTTATGGGAGCACGTTTTGAAGTGCACGTTACCAACATGCCAGTACCCGAGGTGTTTAGCGTCCAGGGAGTTGTTGAAACACCACCAAAACTGCAAGGACCCGCGCTGTCCAGTGTGCGGCCCAGTTCGATCGGCGATGTTAAAGCAGCGTCAGCAGCAGCAAGCGTTACTCGCGCAGCAACAGGCGGCAGCAGCAGCGCAAGGCGGTGGAAAGAAACAAAAGATGACGAAAGCTGAACAGGCGGCGGCTAAGGCTGCGCAAGCGCAGTTTGATTTGATGCCTCCTCCGTTGATGGTAAAAGGGACCGGAAACGCGGACAGAAAACCGGGAGGTGAAGGCACGTCTTTAATGGAATGTTTCACGCCAGAGGAGATCCGAACGCATTTGGCGTCGTTACGATTGACAGAAGGGAAAGAAAAAATCCCTGGTATTGTTGCACCGATGTCGGCGAGACGGCGCGATGCAGAAGCGGACAAGGTCATCGCCAACGCCACGGAGTCTTCCTGCCGCGCGTGCGGCGTCGAGCGCTTGACGTTTGAGCCGCCGCCGATGTATTGTTACTCGTGCGTCGGGAGAATCAAGAGAGGGCAAGTGTACTACCACGTTCCGAACCTTCCCGGGGGTGAGACGCGTAAAGACACGTGGTGTAACCCGTGTTATAACACCATTCAAGGTCACATTGATATTGAAGGCCAACGCTTCCCGAAGAATTCGTTGATCAAGAAGAAAAACGACGATGATTTGGAAGAACCGTGGGTCCAATGCGATTTCTGCAACAATTGGTATCACCAAATTTGTGTTTTGTTCAACGGACGGAAGAACACGGATGGCGAAGCGCATTTCACGTGCCCTACTTGCATTTTGTCGCAAATCGAAAAGCAAGAGCGAACTGTAACGACCGAACGTCCCAACTCCATGCAACCGGCCAAGACGCTGACGAAGACGGTTTTAGGCGACTTTTTGGAGAAGCGCGTATTGGATGCTTTGGCGGAGGAACGCGTCGCGAGAGCGAAACACCTCGGCATTCCAGTCGAAACGGTACCAACTGCGGAGGATTTAACCATTCGCGTTGTTTCACAAACCGACAAGAAGTGCGACACGAAACCGCGGTTCTTGGAGGCGTTCAAAAAAGATGGTTTCCCGGAAGAATTTTTGTATAAGAATAGAGTCATTTTGCTCTTTCAAAAAATCGAAGGCGTGGACGTGTGCTTGATGGCTATTTACGTGCAAGAGTACGGCGAAGATTGCCCGAACCCGAATCAACGACGAATTTACTTGTCTTATTTGGACTCGGTGAAATACTTTCGCCCAGAAGGTATCGTCGCTAGCATTGGCGAACCGATGGCGCTGAGAACGTTCGTGTACCACCAAATTTTGATTGGCTACCTCGATTACGCCAAACAAAGGGGATTCACGTCGTGTTTTATTTGGGCGTGCCCACCCTTCCAAGGCGACGATTACATCTTGTATTGCCATCCGAAGGTGCAGAAAGTTCCGAAAAGCGACAAGTTGCGCGAGTGGTACATGAAGATGCTTCGTGGCGCCGCCAAGGAAGGCATCGTGCACTCTGTGACAAACATTTACGACGAGTACAATTTGGGCGGCTCTCTGCAAGAAGTTCGGTCGGCGAGAGATTATCCGTACTTTGACGGTGATTATTTTCCTGGCGTTGCCGAAGAGTGGATCCCAGGCATCATCGCCGAACAAGAGGAGCAAAGAAAGCAGATGAAGACGCTTACGACGGGTACCAAAGTCAACGCACGCAAAGCGGCAAAATCTGCCAGCAAAAAAGTCTACTCGGCATCCGTCGACGGTGATTTAGATTCAGAGTTGATGAAAAAGCTCGGCGTGACAATTTCCGCCATGCGCAACGATTTTATCTTGGCGCACTTGGCGCCAAAGTGTACGAACTGTCGCAAGACCGTGGCGGAGGAAAACTTGTACGTTCCGAAGGAGGAAAATCCGAAAGATCCTTTGCGTTTGTGCGAAGAGTGCAACTCTATAGAGTCTGCCATGCCTAAAGAGGAGAAGAAATTCCTAAACAGAGGCGAGTTGGTGTGCCAGAAGTGCCCGCCGTTGCCGGGCGTGAAAGATGAGAAAGTCAAAGAAGAGGAGGACAAAGCTATGCAATCCGAGTTTTTCGATACGCGGCAAGCGTTTCTTTCGTTGTGTCAAGGAAATCACTTCCAATTTGATTCGTTGCGTCGCGCGAAGCACACGACGATGATGGTGTTGTACCACTTGAACAACCCGTCCGAACCAGCATTCGTGGCCACCTGTAACGTCTGCGCTCGCGAACTCGAAGCCGGTGCCGGTTACAGATGCACAAAGTGCGCTGACTTTGACATTTGTGAGGAGTGCCGCGTCCGCGTCGGTCACCAACACCCTTTGCAACGCCAAGGCCGAGGCCGAGGCGAAAAGCAACAAATGACCGACGCCGAGCGCCAAGCCAGACAACAACAAATCGAAAGAACTATGGCGTTGCTCGTCCACGCTTCTTCGTGCACCAACGCCAAGTGCGACAATCCAAACTGCGCCAAGGTGAAACAACTCTTCCAGCACGCGATGAAGTGTCAAACCAAAGCCGCCGGCGGATGCCACTTGTGTCGAAAAATCTGGACGTTGTTACAAGTCCACTCGAAAGGCTGCGTCGCACACGAGTGCCCGGTACCTCGATGCGCGGACTTGAAAGCGTACAGACGTCGCGCGCAAGAGCAAGTCGAAGAGAGACGACGAAAGCAGTACAGAAAATACCTCGCAGGAAATTAAAACGAGAGAGCGTCGTCGCGCGCCGCCGCGGGAGAGGGAAGAAAAGAAATATACCCAAATCGACAGAGAAACGATGTCATTGGTGAAAGAAAACACAAGAAAAGAACCATCATTATATTATTAAAAACATGCTCACACATAGCAGAGAGAGATTAAGAGAGAGATTAGAACTTTTCACATTTAGCGCACTATCCAACACAACATTGTAAGTAAGCAACAACAACAGACCATTCTTTTTTTCAATCACAATCACTTTTTTCTTCACATTTTTTTGCTTAAAGTTCGTTCCGGCCCAACGAACTTACACGCGACGTTCTCTCTCGTGAAATGTTTCGTTTCACGACGGCGTGGACGCCGGACGACGTCTTCGAGGAAGACGAAGAAGAAGAAGAGGAGGAAGAAGATGATGAAGCGGAAAACCCGAACGACAACGACGACAACACCAAAAGGAGGGATCCGAACAAACCGTTATCGTACGAGGAAATCGCGGAGAAAAAGAGGCGAAACTTCACGCAGAGAAACTTGGAAATTCAACGCAAAACGGCGCTACAAAACGCACAGATGTCGTACAGCGCGCACGATGTGCTCAAGAACATGGACGAAGATGCGAACGTGGGGATGACGGACGAGGCGAGAGCATTTTTGAGCATGAAGCCGCTGACAGAGGTTCGCAGAGCGAAGAATAAAGCGCTAGTTCCTGGGGCGAAGCGAACGCGAGTGTCGAGGAAGATGCGAGTGAGCGCCGAGGCGGAGAAAATTTTAGGATTAGCAAACATGCTGTACGTGCAGAATTTCGTGGACGAAGCGATCGAGAAGTGCCACGAGTGCATTACGGTTGCTCCGCACGAAGCTAGTCCGTATCACACGCTGGGTTTAATTTACGAAGAAAAGGGCGACATGGCAAAGGCGATGGATTTTTATTCCATCGCCGCGCACGTGAGCAAGAAAGACGTAGAATTGTGGTTGAGGATTGCGGATATGGCGTTAACGTTGGAAAACAGGAGGCACGCGATCTATTGTTTGAGCAGAGCAGTGAAGGCGTCGGAGGGAATCTTAGACGACGCGGAGAGGAATTTGTTGAGGTTGAACAGCGCAGATTTGTACGAGGAGTTTGGCGAGAAGAGACAGGCTATTGCGCAGTATGAACAAATTATAGAAACGTTAGGACCAAAAGACGTCTTGATTGATCCGTACGAGATACACATAAAATGCATGAATTTGTGCCTGGAATGTAACTTGAAGCCGAACGCGGCGAAAGTTTTAGGTGGGTACGCGAGGAAGAACGCGGCGAGAGTGGATATGAAGACGATGTTGTTCTTGATTGATTTAGTGAGCGAGTTAGATTGGTGGGAAAAAGTTGTCGAATACGTGGAGTTGTGCCGACGAGTTTGGGAAGAAAAAGGACACTCGTCGTATAATGAGATGATAACGTTCCCGCTGAATTGCGAGGCGATGAAAGCGAGAGCATTAATTATGCTTTCGGGGATTTACAAGCAACACAAAACGGACGAAGATGCGATTAAATATGAGAAAATTTGCGAGGCAAGGTTAAGAGTAGGGAGAATGTGTACGGATGTCATAATGGAAGCGATAGAGAAAGCTGTGCCTCGAGCGAAAAAGGGGGAGAAGAACGTTTTTCCTTTCCCGGATTTGAGCTCTGAAAACTTATTTCGATTGGCGCACGCGTATCGAGAACACGGCAACGATCAACAGAAAGCCATGGAGGTGTACAAAATGCTTATAATATACGACGAAACGCGCGACATCTCGGACGTGTGGGAGAAAATGGCCGATTGTGCTCGAAGGGCGAAGGGTGTGGAAGGTGCGAAACAAGTTTACGAAGAGATTTGCGACACGAGGAAACACAGCGCGGCGGCGAGAGTGCAATTGACGGAGATTTTCTTGTATGAGTTGAAGGACGAAGAAAAGGCGAAGGAGATGTTGCCATCTTTAGAAGAACTGGTAAACGACCGCGCGAACGAGAGTATGTTGCACCGAGCTTCGGAGTTACGAAGAAAGTTACAGGATTGGGATGAATTCATAAAAGAGTCATTGCCGACGGTGCATCAAATCTTGGATGAAGCTTTGGACGTGAAGGCGCGAACGCAAAAATTACGAGCAGATGCGAAGCACGTGCAAAGCATAGAAGACGCGAGAAAAAGCGCGTACTTGAAGAAGATAGGAGTTAAAGACGGCCTGAACAACAAACGGCGAAAGACTGGATGGGGCGGTCGTAACGGCGGCGGTAAAAGGAAGGAAGAAATCGTCCCGTTGTCAAAAGGCGCCTTCAGAGGCTTCGAGAACAAGCGTCTGGAAAAAAATCGCGGGTTGGATAAAAAAATCTTGTCAAAAGAAGAAGTTGCGGAGATTGAGAGAGAAATACGAGGCGAAGGCGAAATTGCCGCTCAGGAAAATTGCGAGGAACAAAACGAAGAGAATGATTGCATAGATGAAGCCGGAGGAGAGACGGAAAAGGATAAATTGCAACGCGATAGAGAAGCAAAAGAGTGCGAGGAAGAAATCAAGGAAATAATGGACCAAATCGACACTTTGAACAAACACAGAGATTCATCTGCAAGTTTTAGCCACCCGACGCAGTTCGCGATGATTGTGCAAGTCTTACACGCGCTTCTCTTGGACGGCGGTTTGAAAGAGGCGCGTTCGATCTTGGATAAAATCGTTGGTTTATCTTTTCCTAGAGGTTTGTCCAAAGAACAAACCGTGGCTATTCGTTACATACGAACAAAACTCTCGCAATTAGAAGGAAACGCGTTCGGTATGGCTGAGCAAGCGAATAAAGTTGTCACCGCTTACCCGGATATTCTTGAAATGTGGAACATTGTCTTACGCGATGGGTGTCGGAACACGACCAACGCAAAGAAAGCTTTAGCTACCGCGAAAAGGGCAATAAAAGCATTCACGTTCCCTGGGAACGAATTTGACACGACAAACTCCGGGACAACTGTAAACGAGAAAGTTCCAGCTTTATTAGCGTCTACATACATCCACGGCTGGAACGACCAATGGGCGGTGGCGAACATGCACTCGAGAGAGGCGCTGCGTCTAGCTCCAGACGAACCAAGTGTACGTTTAGGCATCGCTTGCTCACAGATCCACGGCGCGGTACAAACGCACTTGAACATTAGTGATTCTGAAAAGAACGCGAGAGTTTTGCGTGCAATTTGTCAACTGAGCACGATGGCAAAGCAAAGAAATGACGTGTCGCCTATGGAAGCGGCATACAACGCCGCGAGAGCTTTACACCAAGTCAATTTGCTGTACTTGGCGCAGCCTTTGTACGAGAAGTGTTTGGAGATTAAAGACGAATGCGCGAAAACGAATAAGGTGTTGCCAAAGAATGCAGATTTAAGTGGCGAAGCGGCGTATAACTTGAGCTTAATATACAGAGCGTCTGGATGTGACGACTTGGCGCGAGCCGTGTTGAAGAAATACGGATCGTTTAGATAGATTATTTTATATCATAAACATGGTTTTGTGATTACAACGAAAAACTAGTACAGCAGGATAGGTTTGAAGTACCTATCTTCATCAAAACTTGAATAAGCCTTTCATGCGCTCCATCAGGCGTTGACTGGCGTTCGAATCCGCCATCATCTTCTCGTCCTCGTAGTCTCTCAATTTCATCTTCAATCGAATAATTTCGTTTTGTAACTCGCCAATTCGCTTCGCTTGCGACTCAATCAAAGTGTTCTGCGCGTCGTATAAGCTCGATTCTGCGTTAGACTTATTTCCTCCTCGACCACCGGCGTTGCCTCCTCTCTTCCTGGACGCCGCTACGATTGGTTTCTCGTCGAAAATGTCTCCAATTAATTCATGTAAATCCTCTCCGTCATCCACCTCGTCGTCTTCCTTCATCACTTGCTGCATCATGCTCCCAAACATGTTCAAATTGCTCTTCGGCGGCACGCCTGGACTAGCCAATCGTTCCGCTCTCGGGGAAGTTAAACTCTTAATAGGTCTCTCCGGTCTCGATTTCCGTCTTCTTTCTGCCATGATGTATTGCGTCGAGTTCTGCGGCGCCTTTGGCACGGCTGTTTTCTTCGCCGGAGCCTTCTTCTTTGCCGGCGGTGGCGCCGGCTTTTTCGTCGCCACTGTTTTTTTCACTTGCAACGGTTTCTTCTTGCTATCGTTACTCTTCCTCGTCGCGTTCGATTTCGCTCCCCTCCCGCCGCCGTTCTTCTGCGAAAAAGTTGTTGCTCCTCCACCTGGACTCAACAATTCCGCCGTGACACTCGTTTTCGGGTCGAAAAAAGCAGCCACGGCTGGGTCGAGCGGTTGTCCTCGGCGAGAGGTTCTCGCGGGAGGATTATTAGACTTTGCTGGCATCTCGTTAAAACGCTTCTTCTTTTTGTCGCCACTCGGCGTCGCGTTCTTCTTCTGAATTGGACTCTTCGACTGAATTTTCAACGGCGAAGAGTTGGCTGATTTCACGTTCGGTTTATACGACGGCAATAAATGGTCTAAGGAGTGTCTCTTGCTGCTTTTATTGTTATTGTTGTTGGTAGCCCTGCCCGTTCTTCTTGCTGCGGGCATATATATATATAAATATATAAAGAGAGAGAGAGAGAGAGCGTGTGCGTGCGTATCGGTTCTGTTGTGGCAATTCGACAACCAATTCGAGAAATTAAGATTTCAAATTTGGCCGCTTGTCGACTTTTTGCTGCGGATTTGCTGACTGCGCACAAATGAAACGCGAATGAAACGACGCTATAAATCTATACAAAATGTTACAATTACATATGTACAATTCTACGTTTCCTTCATCTTTTTCTTCACTTTCTACTTTTCTACGTCCACACGCACAACTTCCCGTCCTCTAAACCAGCAAAGAGACAATCCCCCACGTCGCGCACGGAGGTGATTTTTAAGCTCGAAAAAGCTCTCAGCGAGTGCAAGACGCAGAGTTGCGTTTGTTTAGCGTCGATGGCTCGGATGAAACCGCTGGCGGTGCCGAGGAAGATGCATTTCTCGTCTGAGGATACGGAGAAAGAGCTTATGGCATCTTTTCGGGAGATATCGAGGGAGGAGATGAGCGTGCCGTTGGTGGAGTAGGAGCGGAGGACGCCACCGTTTGGAGGATGAGCGGCAACGGCAGCGGCATTCGCGTGATGCTCAATCGACCAAAAAACAAAGATTTTCCCCGTGGAGAACGCGATCGAACACCAAACTGGGACACATACTTTACTCTTATATGTCCCGTTGATATCGTCCGATGGCGAAGGTAACGGTACAGCGTCGCTTAAAAGCTCCTCCTCGAAGAAATCGTTCAACTTTCGATCGCCCTTGTTCGTGTTCGAGTTCGAGGATCCCCCCGACCCGATACCGTTCAAGTCATGCAAAAGACACGTTCCATCGAGCGATCCGCTGACGACGATATCGAGCGATGCGTTGACTGCTATAGAGACGATTGCATCCGAATGCCCAAACTTTTGAAGTTTGGGAAGCACCGGTAATCCAAAACCATTTGGCGTACTCACGATTTCCCAGACGCCAACCGAGGCGTCCGCGCCTCCGGAAACTAAATATCCGTATTTAACGTTCGATTTGTTTGCGTTTGGTGCAAATACGCGATGTTGTACCGCAGATATGCTTCCACCAGAAAAGGCGTGTCCCCCATCGGTGGTAAAATCCAACCGCCAAGGTTTCGACGGGTGTGGCAGTAAATCCATCGCCAAACACTCGACAATGTCCCTGTGACCTTTAGAGCACGCGATTTCCCCGCTCGGCTCGTCACCGGCGTACGCTCGAATCGTTCCGTCCCAAAAGCCGGACACGACGGCGACTCGACCGCCGTCGAGCGTTGCGACCCCGTTTGCGTTGAGAGGATTTTCACCTTCATACGATCGATCGTCCTTCGCACGCATTCGAGCGCTCCCGATAATTTGCTCTCGAACTTTCATGTCTCTGGCGATGGACCTGCAAGGTTGGTCTTTCGTGCTGTTGTTCGCCGAGTTAATTGGCTCCAACGTTATTCTCGCGTTTTGGTCTTGGAAGTCGAAATCGAGTTTGTGACCTTCCCGAACGACTCTTGCAGTCCATATTTTACGACTCGAGGAAACCGCAACAAGTTTATCGCGGTCGTAAGATAATTGAACGATTGCGTCGCCGTTAAATTGCGCATCTTGGAAAATACCTTGTAATTTCAACGGTTCTGAGGACCTGTCATCGTTTTCATCGTCGGTATCGTCCTCGCCGTTGAATATTCTCAAGCAGGTACCGTATACTGAAGCATAAGCTTCGCGTTTCCTTCGCAATCTAGGGATTCGTCGTGGATGCGGTCGCTTGAATACCTGCGCGGGCGTTTGACCAAAGTTCACGATTTGTGTTTCAATCGCCAAGCGCTCCTGCGGATCTTCAATCGCGTCTAAATCAACCGCACCTTCATACGTCAAATAATAGAACACATTCTTCTTCGATTTTGCGCGAGCGCCAAGTTGTGACGCGCCGAAGACTAAATCAATCCAATCGTGAATAGTATGCGAAACGTGGTCAGATTCTAACGCATCTCTCATAGTTTGGATAAACGTTCGAGTGCTACCGTTGGCCCATTTCGGAAGTACCACATTATCGACTACCGAGCCGTCTTGCCGTTTCCCAAATACGTTCGAGTTGTTATTTTCCAGAAACTCAGGAAGGTAAAAGAATTCTGGGATCAGCTCTTTCACATCTGCGGTAGATTCAAGTACTGCCTTCCATGTTTGCGATATATCGGAGAATAATCTATCCGGGTGGTCAAATTTACCGCCTTGTAATTGCCTCGATAAATTCGTGAACGGTTCTAATCGAATCAAAAAATACAAGACGATAGCTGCGGAAGAGTAGTGCGAGCCGTAATGAAAAGCAGGCATAGCCGCATCCGGGTCACTCTCGAGCTGTTTGAAACGCTCGATGAACTGTTTTAAGCGCACTGGGTTTAACGCACCAATGGGTAGCGATAAATCCCGATATACTTTCGGATCCTCAAGATTAATCGTTGCAGACTCGTAATCGCTCAAAATCCACGGAAACACCGGATATTGTGAAAGATCGTGATATGTTCGTCCAGCAAGTTTATTCAGAGCGATTAAGTAATCAAAAGTGGATATTTCGCGATCTTTCCATCTCTTTTGCATCAAGTGCGCCGTGCGTGCTTTTTGTCGTCGGTCCAGAATACTTATGGTGGCATCAAGCGAAGCGATTTTCATTGCCGTCTCAACTCTTAATTTTTTGTTTGCAAAGGCAAAAAAGACTGAGCGACCATCTTTGGTGTACATTTCAACGGCGACATTACGCAGACGCCAACGCATGTGAACTAATTCGACAATGGTATTTACAGGCCATTTCCAGAACCGACTCGGTATGTTCTCTTTATCGTCGTCAATGGAATCCAACGCCGCATCTCGATTGGCAGTGAAGAAAACAACGTCTTTCGCAACATCTAGAGTACCCTCTATGACTAAATCTGAAGATGACACCATACTCACATTCGAAACTGTGAAAAATATGTCTTTTTCGCGTTTCGCTTCGTCGGCTTTGGAGTGCAACCACTCCGCTGTTTTCTGCTTGTCAAGAAGCTTGGACTTTTCGTTCACTTCCTCTTCGCGAAGTCTCTCCAGCTCATTTCGAATCGTTTCTTCGTCTTCATCGGATTCTGTGAGATCGCCGTCGAGTTCATCGTCTTCAATGATGACGCTGCTTTTCGATGGCGTCGGTTTCTCTGTCGATGCACTCGCATCAACTTTATCTTTCCATTGCTTCGCGGCAGATTGCAAAATCGGTAAATTTTCCTCTTGCGCCTCGCTGCTGCTGCCTTTTGAGGCCATCGTAGAGTTCGCTAAAGTGTTACTCTTCGAGATTTGTCGTGTTAAAGCATCCATTCTATCTCTTCTTACACGCAAACGTCGTCCAATAGAATCTTCCTTAACGCAATCGAGAACATACAAGCCATCATCAAGATGATCACTTTTCACAGTCATCATCGATGCGTTACTTGCAAACACCTGGTCTTGTGCCTTTTGCCACCTCGCTTTCAAACCAAACAAAAGACGACGTAAGGATCCTTCATTCTCTTCGACGGCAAACTGCTCGTCCGCTATTCGTTTGTCGCATTTGTCAATGTTAGCTTCGACTTGCGTGATTTGAATTGCAAACGCGGGAGGTGCGGACACGTCTTCCCAATCTTCGTCCTCCGTCTGGTTCGCGTCTTCTGTCATCGATAGATCCTTCTTTTTACGTTCGGCATCCGGAATAATATCCAATATGCGAGCGTCTTCTGGATCATTTTCAGCATCTAGGCACTCTGAAATATCAGCTTTACATTGCGAAAGCGCTTTTGCATTGTTTTCATGACTATCTAGTAAACTCGACAGGAGCAGCTTGGCATGCGCATATTTTTCACAGTTGCTACTTTTAGTAACGCGAAGAAAATACGCGAACGCTTTCGGATGTTTAATTTTGACGTTGACATCGTCTCCGTCGATCGCTAATTCGACGAGTGCTTCTCGAATCTGACTCGATTCGTCATTTACGACGGTTTTGTTGTTCTGCCCAAACAAGGCTTCTCCGAGAGCATCGATGGCGCCGTTTGCCGCAGCAAAATCCATTCTGCGTTCGGATTCGCTCGTGCCGAATTCCTTTTCTGCAGCCGAAGAGGTATTCTTACTCGAAGGCGTCGCTTTTAGAGCGAGGCTTTTCAAAGCGTTCTTGATGTTTTCAATCGCTTTCGTGTGGCCGCGCGTAGGAGAAGGTTTCTTTTCTTCGCCGTCGCGAGTGTCCTCGTCGTTGTCACCAAGCACCGACTCGATTGGGGATGCCGTCTCGGGGAGCGAGAACGCCAAATGAAGTATCCGCGCCGCCATGGCCGAATCGGACTTGCGTTCACTCGCAAAAGACGGCGTCGCATTCGGTAACAACATCGGTGCAAGTGCTATAGCAAATCCTCCGCAGTTCGAAACGAGCTCGAAACAAAATCGGTGTGTCTTCGATGCACGTCTGAGAAAGGCGAGACAATCAACTAAGAAACCATCGTGCGCATCTGATCTCGAGGCAGCTGCACATAAAGATTCAATAGCATCGATGCAGTAAACACCATCGATATCGATGGTTTCGTCCATCAAGATGTTCTCGAGAATTTCAAATAAACCTTTGCGGAAGGCGTCATCCTCTGCTGGACAGAACTTTTCGAGCGCACGAACGATTCGTCGAACAGGTAAGACACGTAAAAGCTCCGCGTTTGAACAATTACTTCTTAAAAAGTCAATATACCCCGCACGCGCACCCTTACACGTCGATTTCGCCCAGTTTACTGGGTTGAATATTTCAGATCGAGCATCGCCCAACGCTGCCAGCCATTCTGGTGTTTGCACTGCGCCGTGTTTTACCCGAGGTTGTTGACCTGCGCAACTCTTGGCCAACCAATCAAACGCCGGAATAAGCTCTTTAGAGAGTCGATTTGGTGTTATTGAATGCGCGGTTAATGCTATGATTTTTTCTCGCGCGCGAAGTGGGTATCCGCCATCTGAGAGTAACGCTGCGATAAGCGAAACAGCCGCAGGGAGCACTTTCAAATCGTCAGCAACGGTTTTCTGTTGTTCGAGAAGGTCGGGGATGAGGTGTTCTGCACCACCAAGTGATCGGCAGACATCCGCAGCAGAAGTTGTGTTGCACACTCTCGTACAAAGTTCGTCATCGTCATCATTTTCAGACGAGCCTTTAATCACATTCAGGTTTCTATGAGTGCGCATGTTTCCAGTTGCCGCGGTAGCATCAAGAGTCAGTTTTAAACTCGAGCGCAAACTCTTCTCGAAAATATCTTTTGCAGCAGATATTGGAATACCCTTGCGAAGAAGCAAGATGGATGGTTCGGCTTCAGTCGGCATGAACGCACCGACGTACTCGGCTCCTAAAGCGTAGAGTAGGAGCGCTGCACTGAAATCCACAGCCTCTGAGAAAACTCGAAATGTTGCAAACTGACCTGTGAAAGGTCTTGCAAAGTTTGCTATACCAGCAGCAGCTCCGATGTGCAATGAAACCGTGCCTTTGTTGCCATCGTACGAAGAGTTTGGCAAAATCGGATCCCCTACCGCTGTATTCGCAATGCTCTGCGCGACGCTTGTCGCCACGTTCGCTCGATTCCAGGGGTATTTCAACTTTTGCGGGTAAGATTCGTTGCCATCGACGCATATTCTCGCGTTTGCGTTCGATGCACTGGCATTTCTACCTCCAAGAATGAGACCACCACCTTTGATTGATACAAACACATGCGTCCACTTTCCTGGTATAATTGGGCAAGAGGTGTCGTAAAACGAGCAATCGTGCCTTTCACCGTTGGGTAAAAGCGAGGAGAGTTTGAGAGCTCCGTCTGGACGTAACGAACAACACAAACCAACGCCAGCTTCGGTGAGAAGACTAAAGATTCCTTGTTCCGCTGCCGCGCTGCCTTCATTCTTTTCCTCTTCAATTTCTGCGCGTATCCACATCGAAACTGTTACGCCGTTTGAACACTCCGCAACTTTCCTCTTAACATGAACCCCACCAGAAGCGCCACCTGCGAAATCGAAGAAATTTCGGGGCGCGTCGTTAATTGCCGCGCGTTTTAAAGCGTCAATGAGTAATCTTTTGTATTCGGACGAGCGCAACTGCTTCAATGTTTTCATCGCATGTCGGAGTTGTAACGCGGTGAGACAGTGCGCAGCGCACGATTCAATGCATTTAGCGATGTTTTCAACGCATGTGGAATCGTGAACGCTTGATTCAGCGTCGCCCTTTTCCTCTTCATTGAAATTGCACCACCATTCGAAAAGGTGCGTGAGCGCATCCGCTTTTGTCGCGCACTCTCGCGAGGCGACTGATCTTTCGAGTAATTCGGCAAGGAAGCGCAACAAAAACAGCTGAGAGGACTTTGAACACCGTTCGCTGTTTCGAGCGATTGAGAATGCAATTCGCAGCGCGCCCGGGTTTCTCAGAGTTGTATTATGCGCACGCGAAAAGCTATTCTCGTCAATACTATCGTCATCACATGCGAACCGAAGCGCGGTCATGAGTGTCACCTCACTGGCGAAAGAACATTTGCCTCTTTCGTCAATTCTCATGGCTTCAATCAAAGCGTCGTACCCTACGCTCTGTTCAAACGCCTGTGCGGCATCAGCGCTCGTTTTTATTGCATAATGAATCGTTTCAAGCGCGGTGGAAGCAACCATTTCACCGGATTCACCGTCGCAGAGCGATGCCAACGTGAGAAATAAAGCGCCGTTTTCAATGGTTGCCCAATTTTGGCACTTACGCACGCTCGCTCGAGGTGTTCTCTTGGCAATATTCCGAATTGACTTCAAAAGAGGGATCAAAACACCACCGCTTTTACTTGTGTCACTTTCTCTGTCAAAAATGCGTGCTTTTGGTAACGCTTGAAAAAACGCTTTGATCCAAAGGAAAAAGGCGTCGATGTCAAAGAAAAGCTCCGAATCTGCAGTACGGGTTTGTTCCACGGCGATGTATGTCGCTAAACTTGAAGCAAACTCCAAAGACTCATCGTTTACCCATAAAAAATCGTCAAATAATACAGTCAATAGCGAAGAGGAACGCGCTGAGGCGAGACGAAGAGAAGGATCTTCGGTTTCTTTTGCCAATGCTTGAAGAAGCTCCGCGCACGCTCTCGCACACTTTGTCTTGGCGTCGCCTTCCACTGTTTCCTCCATGTCTCCAAAGACAAACATACCTCGTGGACACATCCATACTCGAACTTGACTATGCACAGCTGCAGCTATTCTATTCGGAGCTTCGAGTTCAATTAAGGCTCTGCAATCTCGAGGATTGTTTCTATACACTATGCGCAATAAAGCTCCCGCTAACGCTTCGCATGCTGAAGGATGGAATACGCGCTGACAAAACGCAGACAAAATATGTTGCAACGCGTTTTCATCCCCTGCTCTCTTGTTATCAAGTGCTAATCCAACTAATAATATCGTTTCCTCGCGCGCGAAATAAGTTTCTTCGTCTTCATCTTTGGTACTCTCGCCTCCACCATCTATTGTAGGAACTTCACCGAATGTTTCCGAGTTTAACAAAGTTTCCCACACATTTGCATCGATGATGGCATCCATTACAATTTCATTATTTGTATTTACTGTGAGCTCGCCACTTTCTTCTTGCTCTTCTTCTTTGCTATGACGGTTGAACGTGTGTATCACGAATCTCGCCAACCCCGCGCGCAACTTCAAAGCGCTTTTCTTCGAAATGGACGATGATTGTATCGAAGAACCAACGTTTACAATCTGCAATGCTACTTCATCCGATTCATTCTTTGTTATGAAACTAGCGGCAGTAGTGAAAGCAGAATCCATGATGATGTTGGCATCGTCGTCGTCGTCAATCGTGCTACACGTGACTGCTACTGCCAAGGCCCCGGCGACTGCACGATCTTTTGCTTCTGAGGCGCGAGCAGATTTCCTTGAAATTTCCCTCGAAACAGACGAGGACGCGAGTGAAAGCGAGCCTAACTTATTCAGCAATGATGTTTTCAACGAAGTTTCCCCGGACAAGGTATCTTCTAACAAGTTTGTAGGCATGCGCCCCGTCCCTTCTAGAACGACATCCAACGCACCGTTCGTATTCGCAGACGATGCCATGTTCTCATCGCCCATAACCGCGCACCCGATTGCACGCAACGCTATGAACTCGCACTCTAAACTTGACGCAATCTTTTTTCGTTGAACGTCTGATGGTGTCAGCGATGCTGCCGTTTGCATGTGTTCATTACTATTATGAACTCCTGAAAACCTAGCGCGCGCTATGCGGGCAGCTTTCATGACTTCCACCAACGCACTCACCGCGTTCGATTCGAACAAAAGTCTCGCGTGGCGCGTCGATACCGCAGTGAATGCATCATTAGGAGCATGTTTATCTTCTTTCCAACGGTTTTCATCTGGATCTGCAAACCATAGAATTGCCTCACAACTCGCCACGCATACCTCAAACAACGCGTTCACGACTCGATTCGCATGCTCCCCATCGACCTCGTTCACGGATATTCCTCGAAGTTTACTCGCCGAGAATTTTGCAATCGAGCTCATCTCTTGAAGTACATTTCTACCATTACTACTCGACGAACTCATCTCTAAAAATATTCTCCGGTTCCGTTCACTCGCGCACATTCTTGCCGCCGCCCGAATCGCCGCACGTCCAGAACTCACCTCATCATCGTCGTCCTTCGCATCTCGTTCTACTTCTTCTAATTCCTCGTTATCATTACTAAACACTTCTAATTGCCTCGAAAACTTCTCTTTTGCTCGCATCAATTCTTGAAAAACGAGTTCTAAAACCTTCCACGGATGTCCGCACCGACCGACGCCGACAGCGATTTTCCCGCCCGGCGTTTCCACTTTGTCCACGACCTTCTTCGCGTCCCAACTGTTTCGCGCGTCAGCCATCAGCAGTCGCACGAAAGCATCTCTCGTCTTTGCATCGTTCGCGTGCGCCTCAAACTCCTTCATCATTTTTGCCAGCATCCTCTCGTTGTCTAGTGTCTCGTCAAACATCACGTCTTTCACGTCTTTGTCTTCCTCCGCGCACCCGCTCGCGGAGACTGCGTTCGATTTTTTCTTCAACAAGGCGCTCTTCTTCCTCTCGAATTTACTCCGAAAGGAGGAAGAGGACGGAGAAGTTGAAGCGATGCTGCCGGCGGAACTCACGCCAGCAGACGCGGACGCTCTGTTCGACGACCATTCGTTCGCGACTTCCGCGTCTAACACGTTTGTACCTCTGTTACCGCGATGATTTTCTTCGTCGTCGTCCTCCTCCTCATCTCCGTTTGAATGAGATACGACTTTGTTATAAATTTTACTCGTCGCCGTTCGGAGGAGATTCATATCTCTCGCGTTTGTGGCCCGTCACGCAGACACGCGCAGAGAGAGAGAGAGAGAAAATGGAAGAGAGATAAAGATTCAGCGAGAGAAGATTGCTCTCTTCTCTTTATTTGCGCGGCGTCCGTTCAGAATATCTCTTGTTCTCTTCTTCTTTTTCTCTCTTTGAAAATGACGAACTTTCTCCACTTTTTTAGGGAAAGAATACTAAAAATAGGGGATGATCACGCGCACATAAACTTTCGGTTTTCGCGCAAACATGAACCCGAACGAGGAAGATTGCGATCGCTCGGACCCCACGGATGCGTTATTCGAGACTTTTTTCGCGAAATCTTCCTCCGGCGCGGACAAATCTCGCGCGCTCGAAATGCTGAAAGCTTTGTCTTTCGAAGCAGATAAAGTGCGATGGATTCAAACGCACGCGCGGTTTTCTTCGCTGATTAAAGCGTGCTGCGTGGATGAAAGTTACAGCGAAGACGTGTCGATTATCGTTGCGAACTGTTCCGGTGACCAGGCGAAGAAAGCGCGACGTGAGGTGTATCGATTTCAATCGGGGGAGAAGGATTGCGAAGTGGTTCTCGATACCGTTGATTTTCAAGACGGCGGCTTGGGATGTTACGTGTACGACGCGGAGAAGAAAATGTGCGAGTGGTTTTTGGAGACGTGCAAAGAAGAGAAGAAACGAGACTCGTTTGAAGGGAAGCGAGTGTTGGAGCTAGGCGCGGGCGTTGGGTTGCTCGGATTGTTCCTTGCGAAGCAAAGAGAGGAAGTCGTAGAGCTTCTTGTGGCGACAGAATACGTTCCGTCTCTGTTGAACGTCCTCGAGCAGAACGGCGAGACGAACGGGTTATCATCGGATGAAAAGAAGAGATTTGTAGTAAAACGATTGTTGTGGGAAGAGGCGTGCGAGATGGAGGAACGAGATGATGGAAGCATCGCCGATGGGTCAGTTTCGAGCCTAAAGATTAAGGACGACGACGACGAAATGAAATGGAAACTCTCGACGCTGAGTAGACCGACGAAGGAAGAGGAGCGATTTGATATCGTCATAGGAAGCGAATTGGCGTACGATGAAAGAATAATCCCTCCGTTAATTTCTGTGATTGATATGTTTATGAAAGAAAATGGCGCGGCGTGGATATCTGTGGTGGACAGATACGAAAAGAAAGGGGTCATGCTCGAATGCTTCGAGAAAGAAATGGGTAAACACGCGAATCTTTTCTTCGAGAAACGCGTCGCGGATGGCAATTTTCACTTGTATCGCCTCGTGAAGAAAAATAGCTAGTGAGTAGATAGTTGCGTAGAATCTTTAGATGCATTTGTAAAGTATCATGTAGAAGTTTGTATGTTGATGCAAAATTTATGAGTGTGTCTCTCTTTGTTTCTCTTTTTACCATTCGTGCCGCTCTCCTTCTGCAAGCTTTAGCGAGGCGATGCCTCACTTTCGTCTTTCTTTGCCTTTTCGGGTTCGCTTAACCACTCGCAAAAATTGTCCAAATCAATCTTACCGTCACCATCGGTATCCAAAAGATTAAAAGCGACGTTGAAATCTGTATTCAACGACGTCCATTGGACGTGCTCGTTTTTGGCCATCTCGGTAAGAAGCTTTCTCAACTCTTCTTCGTTGATCTCGCCGTCCGCATCTTCGTCCACGTCGGCAAACAAGGATGCAAGCACCATCGCTCTTTCTTCAGTCAAGCCATACTGCTTGTAGCTGAAACCGTGCTCGTCGATGGCGTTTTTCAGTTCAAAGTACGCCGATAAACGTTTCAGCTCTGGCATGTCCTTTAGACTCTCGTCTGCGAGCTTTTTGTCTTCGAGGATGGCTCTTTTAACTTCGTTAAGTTTCTGCAGAACTCTCGTCGCGGAGACGGCTCTTCGAATCGAACGAAACGACGATAAATCCGGCTGATTGGCGGCGTCAGAAGCCAGCGTGTGCATGGCTTTCGTGAATTTGTCCAAGTTTGCAAACGAGAAAAAAAACAAACTGTAAACGAACGAGAAGAACACGACGGTGTGCGCGACCGTTTCCACGCTAAAAATACCGGCGCAAATGAACAACGCAAAGGCGATGGTTTGACTGACCAACTCCGACGTCCCTGGTTCCCACGCCAACGGGGCACCGTTCAAGAGAAAGATTGAATATATCGCCACCGTCACCCCGAGGTTGAATATAATCGACATCGCTTCAAACAGAACCAGTTTCACGTTTTGTTTCACGACAATTTTCCTCAGCTCTCTTGGCGTTTGAATACCCATGGATTCAAAATTCTTCGCGATGAGTTCTGCCGTTTCGATCGTCATTTTACTTTTCAACGTCGATTGAAAGATTTCTTTCGCGTCTTTCACGGACATTTCTTTTTCATCCATCCACGACGCCGTCTTCTTCGAGGACGAGGACTTCGGCTTCTCCTTCGTGCCCGTCGGGGTTGTCGTATCTTTTTGCTGGGAAAAAATACGTGCGCTCTCTCTCCTTTTCGGAGACCCCGCGACGCGCTTGACGATCTTCGCCGGATTGAACATGAGCGTATTATTCTTTACTGGTGCTTTTCTTGAGCGCGCGCGTGGGAGGAATGTCGGCGAAGCGAGCGCGAGCATAATCACGTCCTGCGATAGGAAGCGCGCGCGTGCAGTTGATGTGAAGAGAACGTCTTGTTTTTTAGATACAAAAAATTAAAGCGAAGAAGAAAAAGACGAGGCAGAGAGATTCGCCTTCCTCTCTCGTTCTCTGCTTCCTCTCATCGATACATCTCTGAAAACGAGAAAAGTCTGAGCAATAGTAGCGTGCGTGCGTATGTGTGTGTGTGTGTGCTAACTCTTTTAAAATGATGTATTTAAAACGTGTTATGATTTATAATATTTTATTCGCGTGCGTTGTCGTTCGTGTTGTTAAATGTCCTTTTGTGTTCTTTTCTTCTCACTTAGCCTCAGCTGGCATGGACCTATCGCCCATCCCGCCATCCTGCAAAAGTCGAATGCACACGTCGCTATCTTGGGGCGCGAAAATCAACCCGTCGTGATCATCCAATTGAATCTGGTAAGGCGCGTAATCTCTCGGTCCCCACGTCGGGTGTCGATACCACAACGCGACGATAGTCCCCGCCGCCCATCCGTCCTCGCCTTTCCCGATGCAACATTCCACTCTCGTATCTACGCCAAATCGCAACTCTACGCCTTCCGGAGGCCCTTCACCCTCCACGAGCTCTGGTCCTGGCGGCCATTCCAAGTCATCGCGGCCTTCTATCCAGCCTTCGATGTACTCTTCCGGAGGCATTTGTTCGTCTAGGATTTCTTGCGTCACTTGCGTCGCTTCAAACGGGAGGCCGAAGACGCACCTGTTCAGAGTGCATTCAGAGAAAGAAAGAAGCGTTTTGCAGGTCAGCGGTAAAGTCTAACGAATTGCGATGAGGTCCGATTGAAAGAAATATCGCGAGCAAAGGAAAGAAAGATGCCACATCCTTCTCTCGCGCGGGAGATGAACCCGAGAGTGTGAGAAGCAAGACAACCCGAGAGAGAAAGAGAGAGAAGGCAAAGTCCAATTCCAAAAGAAACACATATAAACACAAAAGATGACGACGCACCCAACGTTCCCTTTAAACAATAACCTCACGACCGTATCAATCGGCGCGCAGTTCGGGTCTCCGCACTGGATTTCCGACACGTCCACGATGCAGTCGTGGTTCTGCAAGACTTCCGCGGGAATGTACGATTCCGCCCATTTCTTCACCTGCGCGATCGCCGCTCTTTTTTTCTTCTCGTTCAAGTCGTTTTCCGCGGACGGAAGCGTGAACGGTCCCGGCATTTTATGTCTTTACGTGTATTATATATATTTGTATGACGTGTGTGTCGGTGTGTCTGCGTATTCTCTGCGGTAAAACAGAAAGAGACGCCTTCTTCTTCTTCCTCTTCTTTTCCTCGCCCGGTTGGGTGCAACTCACTCTGCCGCCAAATTGGACATTTTTTTTTTCCAATCGATGGCTTCGCGTCACAAACCTCTTCAAATATCGAGCGCGCGCGCGCACACGCGAAAGCCGCTCTCTCAACGACGACAAAACAGAAACGCACGAACGAGCTTTAAAAGTTGCGCGGCACCACCTTTCCCAACGCGGCGGCGCGAGAAAAAGACAGAGAAGACAAAAAAGAAGAAGATGTCGTTCATGGGCCGTCTGGCGAACTACGTTCTGAACGAGTTCCTCGTCGACGCGTTGGCAAACTCAAAGACGTTTCAAAGATTTGCGGTGCGCGCGGACGACGCGATGCGGAAAGGAAACGTGTACAAGACGGTTTCGGAAGGCGCGACGAAGGCGAAGGAAAGCGTGGAACGGTACGCGGAGGAGGCGAAGGAAGTCGCGGAGAAACTCGCGAAAGAGGCGACGAAGAAACCGCCCTCGTGATGATGGTGACGAGACGGTGGGACGCTCGATGAGAGAGAGAGAGAGAGAGAGAGAGAGCTTTCTCGTCGAGACGCTTTGTATATTATTATTATTATTATTACTATCAGTGCTAAATGTTCACATCCGAGCTTCCTTCGTCGTCTTTTGCTCCTTCTTCTCTGCGTTTCGCTCTCTTTCTCGCTCTGTCGTTGTTCGCGACGACGTGTTGTTCGTAATACGCGTCCGTCGCGCGCGCCTTCACGTTCGTCGCGCCGGTGGCTTCGAGCACTAAGGACTCGTCGTTCAAAATATTTTGTAGAAGTGTAACGCCTCTTTTTTAAATTCAAATTAATCTCCACACACGTTTCTCAAAGTGGATTTTATACTCCGGTCATGACTGAAAACGAACGCAACGAGGACGACGACAAACACGACGACGAAACGATCACGCTCCTCGTCACGCCCGGAGCGGCCGCGTTGGCGTCGTTCAACGCGAACGAGGACGTTGAAAGAGACGCGCTGATTGAAAAGGCGTTGAATGCGAGATGCGAGGAGGAGAAAAAACTGAAAAAGATTGGCGAAGAGGATGAGGAGAAGAAGGACGACGACGACGTCGAGAGGAAAAGGTACGACGCGGTGAAGCGCGCTCAATTAAAAGCGCGCGCGAGAGTCATGGAGGAGAAGAGGAAAGCGGAATTGCGTCTCGCGAAGAGCAGCGGCGGTGACGAGAGTACGACGAAGAGCAGGAATGTTTTGAAAGAGAAGATTCGTTTGAACGTTCAAAACAAGGACAAAACCGATTCGGAGAAGAAAAAAACCAAAATCAAGAACGGGCTAGAGATGGTTTCGCACGTGTTGATTCCGTTCGAGACGACGAAAGAGAACAGGGATACGATTCAAGCGAGCGGGGTGGATATTGGTGCGACGTGTATTTGTGCGCTTCCGAACTCGTTGACAATCGCGTGCGGTCGCGAAAACGGTTCCGTGGATATCGGGTTCGCGAAAGGCGAATTGAACGTGCAAAGGAAGATGAATCCAACGGTGCCTCAGCAAAGATTAGAGTTGAATAGAATTTGCGAAAAAGTTGCGAAAAAGAGTGGAGTAAAATCTATGCGACTGAAAGATGACGTGTTGGCGATTGGTTTCGATAACGGTGCGTTCGTTAAAATTGTCGAGCCGGGATGTTTCGAGGAGAGAGGATTGACGCAAGAAACGTGCGTTTTGAGAGCGCACGAAGCGCCGAAGGAAGTTCAGGATATATTCAAACGTGTCGCGGGTGGGAAGTTGTTGGGACCACACGTATCGAGGAAAGCGAATTGTCGCGCTCAGGTGATTTCGAAGGATTTGGAGGTTCTCTTTTTCGGCTCGCCGGTGTTTCGCGACGGTAGCTTTTTCGCCACGAGAGAGGTGTACAAGAACAGAAAGAGGAGGAAGAAAAAGCAAGAGGTAGGAGAAGGAATAAAGACAAAGAAAACGTTAATTTCGAAAGGTTTTCTCAACAAAACGAGAACCACTAGTAAGCAGATACCATCGCCACCGGTCACCATCGAGGAAGTCCACGACGGCGATAACGACGACGACGAAGACGACGAAGACGACGAAGACGACGATTTTACTCTCACGAGATCATTTGATAAGTTTGAAACGGCATCGGAGATTAGCGAAATGTATGACATTATGCTTTCAGACATGAACGAGAAGGAACAGACGGAAGCTTTGAATAAGCCGTATAGAAAGAAGAAGCCAGAATTGAACGCAAGCGACACCGTCAAGAAGAGCACCGCGGAAGAAGAAGCGAGAGTTTCAGAAGAAGAAGAAGAAGAAAGAGGAGGAGAAGCAGAACCGCGCGTAGATGAAGAAGAAGTAGAGGAAGAAACGCCTACGGTTGTCACGTATCGATTCAGTGCACACGCGCATCCGGTGCAGTCGCTCGCGTATTACGACGCAGATACCGAGACGACGCTCATTTCTGGTTCTAACGACCGTACCGTTGCTTTTTGGGATCTCGAGAAGACGTTTGACGACGAGACTTCGTGTGATGTTTTACCCTCGCCAATGTTTAAGTTTGACGCGGGAACGGAAGTTCGCGCGATGATTGTCTCAAAATCAAAACGAGTTCTTTATCTCGCTGGCGCCGATAAGTGCGTGCATATGTTCGAACTGCTCTCTGAAGCTAAAAACAAAGATATTCCATCTGGAGCTTTGAAAAAGAGAACGTTTCCATGTTATCATGAAGGTTTCATCACAGCACTTTCCTTGTCGCAAGACAACACGCGATTATTCACTGGGTCCGAATATAGCGACGTGCCTGACGACGGATTCTCGAAAAACTACAATGCCGGAGACGGAACTATGTGCGTCTGGGACGTCTCCACCGGCGAAGCGACGGATGTCGTCCGCGTGCACAAAGGCACAGTGACACAGATTTTAGTGAGCGACGACGACGACGAAACGATACACACGGCTGCTTTGGACGGGTGCGTGCATCGAATGAAACGAACCGAACACGGAAAGTTACGCTTGAACTTTGAAGACGGAAGAAGGAAGATGCGCAATCCTACGTTTGGATTTAGAAAAGGGTTCCTCTAAAATATCTATTTTACATGCTTCTTACTAAATTACTTCTTCTTCTTGGAGACTTTCCCTGTTTTCACTTTCGTAGGCGTTGACTTTTCTTTCTTGCCAGCTTTCTTCTTACCGCCGCCGTATTTCTCCTCCAATCTGGCGAACAAATCATCCGCCGCGCCCGCTCGACTCTTATTCTTCGCCAGTATCAACGCCTGCAAATCGCCCATGCCATTTTCCTTCCCAGTACCGCTGCTGCCTTTCAACTTCTTCTTGCTCACTCTGTTCCCCAACGGATCGATCGGGGCAGCTTTCCCCCTCACGTGTTTCTTCAAGTACTCCTCAAACTTTGGATACTTTTCTAAACTCGCGTCCGCTTCGATAATCTCCGCGAATCGGTGCGAATCAAACTCGATATCCGAACACATTTGCCATTCGAACACTTTCGTCATGTCGCCCTCAAATCTCACGTAGCACGCTTTCAAATCTCTCGTTTCCTCTTCGCTCCCTAAATATTCTTTCGTCACTTGCAATATGTCCTCCTCCGTGACTTTCTTATACATCGTTCGATAATACTCGTACAAGTCGTTAAACTCCTCCGAATCCATCTCGTCCACTCGGCCGGTTTCATCGTACACCTTTCTCTTCTTCTCGTCGCTCAGAACCGCGTACACTTTCTGCAACGTCTGAAACTGCTTCGACGCATCTTTCGACGGATTTTTATCCGGATGCAACTTCAGAGCGAATCGGTGATAGGCTTTTTTAATCTCCGCAGGCGTCGGAGAATCTTCTTTTTTCAATCCCAACGTCGCGTATAAATCTTTTGGATAGTTGTTGTCTTCTTCTCCGTCGGAATCATCCGAATGATTATTTTCTTCGTCTGAATGATGAGATGACATGATTGGAAAGATGACGACGAGATTGACAAAAACAGAGAACGACGACGCGGCGTTTGCGCACCTGGGGAGGGGATTCTCTCTCTTCGCGTCCAAGTTGTGGCGTGTGGGTGCTTTTCTGACATTTTTGAATTTTTACTCGCGTGTATTAAAACCCTAAATATTAAAATTTTCTTTCTCCCTTTAGGGAAAAAAGGGCGGCTCCGACTTCACATCGCTCCCCCTCTCGCACTCAAGGCGCAAAAGAAAGCGCTTCTTTGCGGAAGAAGATTGTGCACAAAGAGACGACGAGAAGAAGCAGCGCGGATTTTACGATAAAAAGAATGTCGTCAAAACTCGTGAAACAATCGCTCAAACGCGCGAAAGGTTCGCCGTTGGACGTGCACATTCGCAAGCACAAATTGAAGAAACAAAAGAAGAGCTTGAAGG